>ERZ1370068.429-contig-10388_pt1 | contig 25888 bp, 20 predicted proteins | sample MGYA00561227_ERZ1370068 | MGnify/ENA primary metagenome ERZ1370068 (study PRJEB38410, sample SAMEA6850437) | metagenome | study: Metagenomic assessment of the ecological functions of the soil: analysis of the soil microbiota associated with the...
CAAGGCGACTGGGCGTGATCCAGCCAGGGCAGAATGTCCTGATCAATCGGCGCGTCCGGGCGGTGTTTGCACTACGCCGCAGCTGGCAAAGGTTCTCGGACAGAGGTGACTGCCGTCTGCAGCACCGCCAACGTGGAAACGGCGTATGATCGCTCGGCGCAGACCACGCCGTCGACTTTGCCACGCAGGACTCTCACCGCGCGCGCTATTCGTAGCCACCAACCCCCTGATGCCGACAACTACCGGCGTGCGAATATGTGCCTCATTCCAGATAGTTCCAGGCAGGCATAGCCACGCCTCCTGAGATGACTGATCGTGTGGACTGCCGACACAGTTTCATCGTGGGTGGCAGGTCTCCCTCAACTGACACCCCGAATCTGCAGTCTGGTAGCCTCTGCAGGTTGGCATGGATAGCCATCAAGCCATGCCAGCGTGCGAAGAACTCATGATGACCCCAACCACACAGATCAACCTGATCTAAAATAACTGATCCCCAATCCAATAAGATCGCAACGATCATCCATCCAACTTTAACTTATCCGAGCACGCCTGGTGGAAGTCAATCATCACCGTCGATGTTTATCGGAGCGCTCAGCGGCGCTGATCTGACTCGAGCTCGTCGAGGTCGAGAGCCCGACCGGCGACACGGCCGAGGTCGCGCGTCTCTACGCGGCGGCGGCTGGAGGAGTACGGGCTGGAGGTCGAGCTGCTCGACGAGCGCTTCCCGGCGACGCCGATCGTGATCGGCCGGCTCCGCGGCGGTGAGCCCGGCCCGTCCGTCGTCCTCAACGGCCACCTCGACACGGTGCCGATCCCGCACGAGACGCCCCGGCTCGACGGCGAGACGATCTACGGCCGCGGCACCGCGGACATGAAGGGCGCGCTCGCGTGCGCGGCCGAGACGTGCGCGCGTGCTCACGGCGCGAGGTGCGTCGTTCCCCGGGGAGCTGGTGATCGTCGCGAACCGGACTGCATCGAGTGCTCCGCTCGGGCTGCGGACAGGACCTTGAACTGGCTCCCGAACGAGAGCGGCTTCACCGCCGACTACGCCGTGGTCGGCGAGCTCGGCGGCCCGACGCTGCCGGTCGCGCACTCGGCTGCGCGACGTCTCGAGGTCACGATCGGCCGCGAGGGGATGGTCACCCACGAGCTGAAGACGAGCGCCGGCACGCCGAACCCGAATCTCGTCGCCGCCAGGGTCATCGAGGCGATCCGAGCGCGCGACGAGGAGCTGGCCGACGGTGCGACCACGAGCGGGTCGGCCCTGACACGTACTTCCTCGGCGAGGTGCACGGTGGCGACTTCTACAATCCGCCATCCGCGTCGAGTGCCGGCTCGTCGGCACAAGGCGCTGGGCCCCGGGAACACGTTCGCGGGCGGCGGAGGGCGGAGTTCCTGGCGCTGCTTGGCCCATCGCGGCGAGTCAGGCTGCGCGATCGATCTCGAACTGCGCTCGCGCGCGGGACACCTACCGGATCGACCCCGCGCACCTGCTCGTCAGTGCGCTCCGCGAAGGATACGAGATGACGTCAGTGGGCCAGGAGCTGCCTCTGACGGGTGTGCGGCTCGTCGCCGACGGCGCAACATTCACGAGGCGGGCATCCCCATCGTCTACCACGGCCCGATGGGCACCGGGCGCACGGGGACGTCGAGACGATCGGCGTGCCGGAGCTCGCGCGAGCGGACGGAGGTCTATCTCGCCATGCCCGAACGCCTCTGGGCGCTGACCTACGAGGAGCTGTACGGGGGCTTCCGCTGGCGGGTGCCGGCGGAGGTGAATATCGGCGTCGACGCCCGGCGAGCGCCACCCGCGCGATGCGGTCGCGATTGTGGTCACGGACGGACGCGAGGTCACCCGGCGCGTCACCTTCGGCGAGCTGTCCGACGACTCGAACCGGCTCGCGAACGCGCGCGCTGCGGTGCGCAGGGCGATCGGCGAGGGAGACCGCGTCGGGATCCGCCCGCAGCGGCCGGAGACGGCAGTCGCGCACATCGCGGTCTACAAGCTGGGCGCGATCGCTGTTCCGCTGTCGACGCGCTTCGGCCCGGACGCGATGACTGCTGCGGCTGGCGCGACGCGGAGTCCCGGCGATCGTCGCTCGCCGACCGCGAGCTCGAGGGCGTCGAGACGATCGACGTCGACCGCGAGCTGCCGGCGGCCTCGCGCGCCGCGCTCCGACCGCTTCGAACCGGTGGCGACCGCGGCCGACGCGCCGGCGCTGGATCGTCATACACGTCGGGCACGACCGGGCCGCCGAGGAGCGCACTCCTCGCTCACCGCGTCCTGCTACGGCCACCTGCCGGGGTTCGAGCTCTCGCACGACTTCTTTCCCGCAGCCGGACGACCTGATCTGGTCGCCTGCGGACTGGGCCTGGATGGGCGGCCTCTTCGACGTGCGTCATGCCCGGCCTCGTACCACGGCCGCCCGTGCTCGCGCGTTCCAGACGACGCGAGTTCGACCCGGAGCTGGCGTTCGACGTGATCGCCGCGAGCGTCGGCGTGCGCAACGTCTTCATGCCGGCGACGGCGCTGCGGATGATGGCCGCGCTACGACGGCCCGGCGTCGCTGCGCACGCTCGCGAGCGGCGGCGAGATGGTCGGGGGAGGAGACGGCGGCGTGGTGCTCGGAGCGGCTGGGCGCGTGAGGCTGAACGAAGTTCCACGGGCCAGACGGAGGCGAACCTGCTGATCGGGAACTGCGCAGCGTGGCCCGGCGAAGCCGGGCTGGATGGGGCGGGCGTACCCGGGCCACGAGCTGCAGCCTGGTCGACGGTGGAGATCGCGGTGCGCGTCGAGGGGCGACCCGGTCGTGCTTCTCGGCTACTGGCGCAACGAGGCGGCGACGGCCGAGAAGGTCGTGCGAGGCGGCTGGCTGCACACCGGCGACCTGGCCGAGGTCGACGACGACGGCAACTACCGCTTCGTCGGCCGCAATCGACGACCTGATCTCGAGCGCCGGCCACCGCATCGGTGCCCTGGGCGAGATCGAGGAGTGCCTAGATCCGCCACCCGGCAGTGGCACTCTGGCGGCAGTGATCGGAATCCCCGACGATCGTCCGCGGCGAGGCGATCAAAGCGTTCGTCGTCGCGACGTCACTCTCGAGTGAGCTGGCCAGTGAGCCAGCGCACCAGTCCGCGAACGCCTGGCAAAAATGGTGTCCCGCAGAAATCCAGCTCCGTCGCCGAACTCCCGCTGACGACGTCTGGGAAGATCCGACGCAACGAACTGCGCCGAAACGCCCACGACGATTAGCCGCTACTTAGCACTGCTCTGCGGAACGCTCGCCATAGACCGAAATGGATCTCTCCGTCTGCAGGAAGCGGCGGCGAATCTGCTCCGCGCTTCCTGCAGGAATCCAAGAACGTCGTCGACGTGCGGCCGATCAAAAAAGCTACGCATGGTTTGCAGTCGTCGAAGATGCCCTTAAACCCGCCGCGGTGGCGATCAGCCTGCTCTGCGTTGTCATCGTGGCTGGCTTTCTCGCGCTCGGCCTCGACGAGCCACCTGGCTGCGACGCCTCGTGTTCATTGGCCATGAGTCTCAGTCTGGCGTAGTTAGCTTCCCGTTCGTACGGAGTGACGCCAGCGTACCCACGTCACCGTGGAGGCGAGCACCCGTCAGGGCGATCGGCTTCGCGACCGGAAAGCAGTCCGTTGCGTCTCATCGCACACGCGCCGCACCGCGTCGTCGTACTCGTCGTGATCGTGAATTTGGTCGCCGACTGCACGCCGAGTTCCTCGGCCGATCTGTTGAACGCTCGACGATGTCAGTCAACGCCTTGAGCAGTCGCGCGTGAAGTCGTTGGCGCGCTCATGTGCCTTTTGTGACGATGGTCGCGGTGCCGCCCCCGCGATCGGCCAGCGACCGCCGCAAAGCTGAAGTGCAATCGTAATGGCCGCCCAAAATGTGGAAGTCCGTCGGCCGCCGAGCGAGAACGGCGGTGAATCCATCACCACATCCGGGCTAGCGGCCGTGAGTCAGCGCTCAACGAGGAATCCCGCCGGTTCCGGTCAGGTTCGATGCCCTTCCCGTCGGCCACGGCCGCAGCCTACGACCAGACATCAATCATCCACAACCACGCCCGCCGTTCAGCGGCGCAGCACTATCGCCGGCGCGCTCGCCGGTCAGCTCTCCGTCGCGCAGCGTCTGCACGCCGTTCACGAGCACGTGCCGCATGCCCTCGGCGAGGCAGGTTCGGCTCGAAGACCGTCCCTCGCTCGGCGAACGCGGCCGGGTCGAAGACGGCGACGTCGGCGCGCGCGCCCTCGCGCAGGACGCCGCGGTCGGGCAGGCCGATCCGCTCGGCCGGCTGGCCCGTCAGCCGGTGGACCGCGTCCTCCGGGCGAGAGCAGCCGCTCGTCGCTGACCATGAAGCGCCAGAACCACGACGCCCACGTGTACGCGCCGTGGAAGAACGACTCCGGCGAGCGGGCCGTTCGGGCGCCAGCGTCGTCGCGTCGGAGCCCGGCACGCAGAGCGGGTGCGCGAACGCCTCGCGCTGCTGCTCCTCGGAGTAGGCGTGGATGATCACCATCAGCTTGCTGCAGCTCGTCGGCCGCGCCGAGCAGCAGGTCGTAGACGGCGTCGAGCGGCTCCTGCCCGCGGTCGGCCGCGATCGAGGCGAGGTCGCGGCGGCTGTACTCCGGCCAGATCTCGCTGTCGAGCAGCACGACGCGCGACCAGTCGTTCGCCGGCGCTGAGGATCGATCGGTGCCCGCGCATCTCGTCGCGCTTCGCCGGATCGCGCAGGATCGCCGCGAGCTCGCCGGCTCGGCGCCGAGCGCCCAGGCGCGGCAGCACCGCGTAGAGGTTCGTCAGCCCGAAGGTGCGCGTGTGCATGTCGAACGCGACGTCCTGGCCCCGCGTCGCGCGCGTCGTCGACGAGCTCGATGCAGCGGCGGCTCTCCTCGATCCCGTTGCGCGGGACGAGGTGCGAGACCTGCAGCCGCACCTCGGCGTTCGCGCCGGTGCGGATCGCCTCGGCCACCGCGTCGGCGGCGCCCGTCGTCGCGCTTGCGCGTGTGCGTCGCGTAGAAGCGGCGCCGTCCGCGCCAGCGCCGTCAGCTCCGTCCTCGCTCGCCGCCTGCTCCTGCGCGTACTCGAGCCCGGTCGAGTAGCCCCAGGCGCCCTGGTCGAGCGACTCGCGCAGCAGCACCTGCATCTCCGCGAGCTCGGCCGCGTCGGCCGGCCGGTCGGCGAGGCCGAGCGTCGCCAGCCGCAGCTGTCCGTTCGGGACGAGGCTGAGCACGTTGACGGCGGGCCGGCGCGCCTCGAGCCGTCTCGAAGTACTCGCCGGCCGAGCTCCAGCTGATCGGCAGGTCGTCCGGAGTAGCCGTAGATCGCGCGGCGCGCCTGCTGCGGATCGCGGATCGGGAAGCAGCCGAAGCCGCAGTTGCCGACGACCTCGGTCGTGACGCCCTGGTGGATCGCGCTCGACCGCGCGCGGATCGATCGAGCAGCGTGTAGTCGGAGTGGCTGTGGATGTCGATGAAGCCCGGCGCGACCGCCAGGCCGGCCGCGTCGAGCTCCTGCGCCCGCTCGGCTCGAGCGCGCCGATCGCCGCGATGCGGCCGTCCGTCGACGCCGACGTCGGCGAGCGCGGCCTCGGCGCCCGGTGCCGTCGTAGACGGTGCCGCTCGCGGATCGACGACGTCGAAGCTCATCAGCGCGAGTCGCCTTGCCGTCCTCGATCGACGACGCCGTAGCGCTCGCGCGCCGCCTCGACGCTCACCTTCCCGTCGAGCACGTCCTCGAGCACGAGCGCCGGGTCGCGCTCGAACGGCGAGCCGCTGCCGCCGCCGCCCGCCGAGACGTGCGCGGAAGACGTCGCCCTTGCGCAGCGTCGAGCGCTTCCATCGGCATCGTCGGCAGCACCGCGGTCGCCGATCGTGTTCGAGGACGGCGCTCCCGGCCTCCCCACCCTCGATCCCGTAGGGCGGGTGGGCGCGGCGGTCGGAGCGGACCGTCAGCACTCGCCTCGTCGGCCAGCAGCTCGTACGAGCGCTCGTAGGCGAGCCCGCCGCGCAAGCGCCCCGGCGCCGCCCGAGTCGGGCACGAGCCCGTAGCCGTGCGACCCGCAGCGGCAGGTCGGCTCTCGACCAGCTCGACCGGCTGGTTCGACAGGTTGGCGAGCGGGTTCGACACGCCCTCGAGGCCGTCGCGGCTCGCGCGCGCGCCCCAGCAGCCGACGAGCACCTCGGTCGTGCACGAACGGCTTCCCGTCCTCGATAGCCGCCGATCGCGATCAGCGTCGGCCCGCCCTCGCCGGCCGCGATCACCTTCGTCCGGCACGACCTGGCGCGAGCGCGCCCATCACCGCGTCGTAGACGCGGTAGCCGACGACGCCGCGCGCGCCGCAGGCCGCCGGCAGCACCGGGTTGACGATCGTGCCCACCGGCGCGTTGATGTGGATCGGCCGCATGTAGCCCTCGGCAGTTCGGGATCTCGCGCTCGGCGATGCCGCGGATCGCGCAGTAGACACGCCGCGTAGACCATGCCCGACCGGGCAGTTGAGCGCTCGCCGCGACCTGCGGCGCGGTGCCCTCGAAGTCGATCCAGCACCTCGCTCGCCCCGCGACCGTCAGCTCGGATCGCGATCGCGCAGCGGCTCAGGCTCGTCGCCGACGCCGTCGATGAAGTCCGTCGAACGCGTGGAGCGCCGTCCGGGCAGCGCCGCGAGCTCGGCCCGCATCAGCCGCTCGCGCGACGCGTCTGCAGCTCGTCCATGTAGCCGTGCGCGTCTCGGCGTGCCGTAGCGCTCGAGGATCTCGGTCAGCGCCGCGCTCGCCGGCGCGGCAGGCCGCGATCTGGGCCCGCAGGTCGCCGAGCACCTCGATCGGCTGGCCGCGTGTTCTCCTCGATGCATCCGCAGCAGCGTCGTCGTTCTCGACGCCCGGCGTCGACGAGCTTGAGCAGCGGCAGCCGCAGCCCTCCTGGTAGATCTCGGTCGCGTGCACGGCGATCGCTGCCGGGCGTGATCCCGCCGACGTCGACGTGATGCGCCATCGTCGCCGCGTACCCCTCGAGCTCGCCGTCGACGGAAGATCGGCTTGATCACGTAGATGTCCGGCAGGTGCTGGCCGCCGAAGCCGTACGGGTCGTTCGCGATGAAGACGTCGCCCGGCTGCGCCGTCGTCGCCGAAGTGCCTCGAGCACGTGCCGCATCACCGTCGGGAACGTCCCGAGCTGGACGGCGAGCGTCAGTCCCTGCGCGACCAGCTCGCCGTCGCGGTCGCAGAGCGCCGTCGAGTAGTCCATCGTGTCGCGGACGACCGGCGAGTAGGCGCTGCGCATGACCACGAGCGCCATCTCGTCGGCCACCGACGCGAGCGCGTTCTTGACCACCTCGAGCGTGATCGGGATCGATCGTCGCCGCGGTCATGCATCGAGGTCGATGTCGATGTTCCCGAGCGAGTCGAGCGTCGCGCGGCAGCCGGGCGGGACGACGCAGGTCGAGTCGTACTCGTCGACGAGCAGCGGCCCCTCGCCGTCGGCGGCGAGTCGAGCAGCGCGGCGCGCGGATCGACCGGCGACGTCGATGCGCACCCGCGCTCGGCGCCGAAGTAGGCGCGGCGCGTGCGCTCGTCCGCGGCCAGCGCCCGGGTCGCCGCCGAGCGGGTCGTACGGCGCGTCGCCGTTCGCGGCCGCCCGCGCGGTCAGCTTCACGGTTGACGATGTCGATCGTCGCGTCCGCAGAGGCGTGCCCGTAGGTGCGGTGATGCTCGGCGTCGAAGTCGGCCGCGATGCGCTCGACGTCGACGAGCACCGGACGCGACGGCAGCGTCAGCTCGTAGGCCTGCCCCGCGTAGCGAATGTCGGCGAAGCGCGGATGACCGACCGCCTCGCGGGATACGCCTGTCGGCGACCAGGGCGCGCTTCGGCTTCCTCCTCGAGCTCGGCGTAGCCGGCGTGCAGCACTCCGGCCGAGGCGTCGCCGGCCGCGAGCAGTCAGCGTGCGCACGAACTCGTGCTCGATCTCGGAGAAGAGCAGGCCGAGCCGCGCTGAAGACGCCGGGCGCGAGCGGGACGAGCACGTCGGCGCATCTGCAGCGCGCGGGCGATCTCGACCGCGACGAGCGGGCCGTTGCCGCCGAAGCCGCAGAGCGCGAAGTCGCGCGGGTCGCGGCCGCGGTAGGTCGAGACGGCCTTCACCGCTCGCGTCATCGTGGCGACGGCGAGCTGGAAGACGCCGTGGGCGGCCTCGACCGCATCGCCGCCCGAGCGGCTCGCGCCACCGACTCGACGGCGTCCGCAGCCCGCATCTCGCATCGATCGCGACCGCGCCGCCCGCGAGGTACTCGGGGTTCGAGGTAGCCGAGCACGAGCGAGGCGCGTCCGTCAGCGTCGGCGCGTCGCCGCCCAGGCCGTAGCAGGCCGGCCCGGGATCGGCGCCGCGCGCTCTGCGGGCCGACGCTGCAGCATCCCGAACTCGTCGACCGCGACGAGGCTGCCGCCGCCCGCGCCGATCTCCGAGACGTCGATGAACGGGAGCTGGATCGCGTGGCCGCCGCCCTTGATCGAGCTGGCTGCTCGAGGTTGATCCCGGCGCCGACCTCGTACTCCGACGTCTTGCACCGGCTGGCCGTCCTCGAGGATCGCGCGCCTTCGCCGTCGTCCCGCCCATGTCGAGCGAGATCACGTTCGGATGCCGGTCTCGCGCGCGAGGAAGGCGCAGGCGACGACGCCGCGCCGCAGGCCCCGACTCGACCAGGTGCGCCGGCTTCCGGATCGCGGACTCGGCGCTCATCAGTGCCGCCGCTCGACTGCATGATCTCGAGCGGCGCCGAGATCCCGGCCTCGGCCAGCGCTCGATCGAGCGAGCGGATGTAGCGCTGAACGACCGGGCCGACGTAGGCGTTGACGACGGCCGTGCTCGTGCGCTCGTACTCGCGGATCTCGGCCAGGATCTCGGAGGAGCAGCGTGACGTAGACGCTCGTCGCCGACGACCTCGCGGACGATCGCCGCGGCGCGGCGCTCGTGGTCCGGGTTCGCGTAGGCGTGCAGGAAGCTGATCGCGACCGCCGTCGACGCCTGCGTCGCGCGCCTGCCCGCCGACCTCCGCGCACGGCCTCCTCGTCCAGCTGCGATCCACACCTCGCCGCGCGGGCCCGAGCCGCTCGGGGATCTCGTAGCGCAGGCGGCGCGGGACGAGCGGCGGCGGCTTCTCGTACTGGAGCTCGTACATCACCGGGATCCGCAGCCGCCGCAGCTCGAGCACGTCGCGGAAGCCCTCCGTCGTCAGCGAGCGCAGTGCGCGCGCCTGCCCTTCGAGCACCGTGTTCGAGGCGACCGTCGTCGCGTGGACGACCTCGTCGACGCTCGTCGGGCGCCGCACGCCGGTCTCGTCCAGCAGCTCGAGCGACACCCTGACGACACCCCGCGCGTAGTCGTCGGGCGTCGACAGCACCTTCTTCGTGCGCAGCGTGCCGTCGGCGCCGAGCAGGACGACGTCGGTGAACGTGCCGCCGATGTCGACGCCGATCCGGTAGCCGTCAGCCACGGTGCTTGGCAAACCCTCCGAACGGAAGACGCGCGTAACCGGGCGTGCCGAAGGCAGCGCCGTCGACGACGGGGAATCCCTCGGCGATGACGTCGTCCGACGAGAGGCCGCCGAGCTCGAGCCAGAGGAACGGCCCGGCCGCCGGGAGCGCAGCGTTCAGCGTCGGGTGCTCGGCGATCGCGGCGTGAGCGGCGTCACGGTCCCGGCGGTAGCCGGCCGCGACCTCGTCCAGCCAGTCCTGCGGGCCGTCGAGCGCGGCCGTCGCGGCTTGCTGGGCGACGTGGCCGCACCCGGATCACGTCCCATTCGAGCTCGCGGAGGCAGGCGTCGATCACCGACGGCTTCGGCCGCGACGAAGCCGAGCCGCCAGGCCGGGCATCGCGAGGCTCTTTGCCGAGGCTGCGCCGACGAGGATCACGTTCGGCGCCCCACGCGCTCGCGAGCTCGCCCTCGTGGATGCAGCGCTCGGTACGCCTCGTCGGTGATGACCGTGAGGGCCTTGCCGAGACGCGAGCGCGAGGAGCTCGTCGATCTCGGCTCGCGTCGGCAGGTACCCGTCGGGGTTGTTCGGGTTCGTCAGGACGAGGGCGCGCGAGCTCGGCGTCACCGCACGCTCGATCGCCTCCGGTCCCAGCCGGGCACCGGCACGAAGACGCCGCCCGCGCGCTCGATCAGGCCGCCGAAGAAGTAGCACGGACCGGCACGATCACCTCGTCGCCCGGCTCGAGCAACGCCCGGAACACGAGGCTGAGCGCGTGCATGGCGCCGTTCGTGACCAGGATCCCGCGCCCTCAGGATCCGCGAGGCGCGGGAGGGGAGGCGCGCGATCGCCTCGCGCAACGCGACGTGCCCGCGCGACGGCGGCGTCACCGCGTGCTCGTCGACGGCAGCGAGCACAGCCTCGCGCACGTGCTCGGGCAGCGCGCGGCCATGCTTCCCCTTCAGCGGCAGCACCTCCGCCCCCGCGAGCCGGCGCTCGAGCGCGATCGAAGGCATCTCGCCGCGGTTCACGAGCCCGGGATCACCGGCAGGACGATGTGCGAGGGGTAGACGCTCCGTGTGCAGCACGGTCTGCTGCGCGACCTCCATCCGCGTGCCCGTGCCGACGTCCTCGCCGGTGTTCAGGTTGCGGCGAAGCGCGGGAAGCTCGAGCTCGTGACGTCGAGCGCGGATGCCGGTGGCCCCGCCTCGAAGCACGTTCGCCATCGGGTAGCAGCGGATCCGGTACTCGGCGACCTCGCTCGGCTCGAGCAGCTCGATCGCTGTCGCCCTCGTGCGAGTTCGCGGTAGCGCGCGCGGATGATCCCCTCGGTCGAGGAAGATCGAGCGGCCGTCCGGATAGACGTCGCAGAGGCCGGACGATGAAGTCCGGTGTCCTTGGCGCTCGACGCGGCGTAGAGCACCATCTCGACCGGCCCGATCACCTCGAGGTCGCTGCTCGAGCGTCGTCGCTCGTGTAGACGAGCACGTCGTCGCGCGCGCTCGAGCGACGCGCTGGTCGCGCGGCCCGGGCAGGATCGGCGTCTGCGGCGCCCTGCGTCATCGTCAGCACCGAGTTGACGCCGCCGATCGTCGGCACGGGATCGGCCGGGTCGTAGGCGTAGCGGTCGGCGTGCTCGTCCGCGCGCGGCGCGTCGCGATCGAGCCAGCCCTGCCGCTCTGGCGGCAGGATGGACCACGGCGTCGAGCTCGGTGCCGGCGAGCGGCCACTCGCTGCTCGCCGCGCCACTCGTTCGCGCCGAGGACGAAGAGCTCGAGCGGCGGGCGCTCGCTCCCAGCCGTTCGTCGTCGTCCTTGAGGAAGCGGTCGTAGAAGGCGAGCTCGTGGTCGCGGATCACGGTCAGCGACGGCGGCGAGGTCGACGTCGCCGCCGGAAGGTCTCGACCTCCTCCTCGTGCGACCACGGGCCCGATCAGCACGCGGTTCGGCACGCGGTCGCCGATCGCCGGCGAACGAGCGCAGGTGCGAGCCCGAGTACGGGTCGAACCAGCCGCCCTGCTGGAAGATCGGCACGTCGACCGTGCTCGGGCCGGTGGCAGGAACTGGTGCCAGTACTCGTCGTTCGTCCTGGTGCTCCCACCAGCGCGCGCCAGTAGTCGACCTTGCGCCCGATCGTCGACCTCGTCGAGCTCGATCAGCGGCAGGTGGCGCAGGATGCGGTCGTTCAGGAGCAGGTCGGCCGCGCTCGGGCCGGTGATCGAGCGCCGATCGCGCTCGACCAGAGCGCCGCCGCGCCGAGCGTGCAGCGCGAGCTGGAAGGCGCCGCCGGTGAAGTAGCCGTCCCAGAAGTAGTCGTCGTGGATCACCTGCGGCGCGACGCACTGCGAGGTTCGGGTGGCCGAGGTGCGCGAGCTGCCACTGGACGAGCGCCGCCGTAGCTCCGGCCCCACGTCCCGATGCGGCCGTTCGCACCACTGCTCGCCCGGCCGCCCAGCGTCGAGCGTGTCCTGCGCGTCGACGCCGTCCGTGCGTCCAGGCGGTCGAAGCTCGCCCTCCGACTCGTACCGGCCGCGCACGTCGACTGACGACAGCGGCGTAACCGCGCTGCGCGAACCAGACGCCCCAGCGCGATGAAGCGCTCGCGCGTCGACTCGTACGGCGTCCACTGGACGATCGTCGGCAGCGGGCCCGCCGGCGAGCGGCAGAGTAGACGTCGGCGGAGAGCGTGATCCCGTCGCGCGTCGGCACGCGCTGGTCGTGCAGCAGGCGGACGTCCGTGCAGCGCTCAGGCCCGGATCAGCGGGCGCCCGTGCTCGGGAGATCGGCGCGTCCCGGCGAAGTGGCAGGCGGCGACCGGTGGCTCGTCGCCGTCGGTCCTCGAGCGGCGGCTCCACCTCGGCGCAGATCGTGCTGCGCGATCGGGCAGCGCGTGCGGAAGCGGCAGCCGGACGGCGGGTTGATCGGGCTCGGCACGTCGCCCGGCAGCGACGATCCGCCGCGTCGCTTGCGCCGCCGGGCTCGGGCGTCGGGATCGCCGAGAGCAGCGCCTGCGTGTACGGGTGCAGCGGCCGCGCGGAAGAGCTCGTCGGCGGTCGGCGAGCTCGACGATCTTGCCGAGGTACATGACCGCGACCCGGTCGGAGATGTAGCCGACGACCGCGAGGTCGTGGGCGACGAAGAGGTAGGTGAGGCCGAACTCCTGCTTCAGCTCGACGAGCAGGTTGAGCACCTGCGACTGGATCGAGACGTCGAGCGCGGAGACCGGCTCGTCGGCGACGACGAACTTCGGCCGCAGCACGAGCGCGCGGGCGATGCCGATGCGCTGCCGCTGGCCGCCGCTGAACTGGTGCGGATAGCGGCTCGGCGGTCTCGGCGCTGAGGCCGACGCGCTCGAGCACCTCGATCGACCGCCTCGTCGCGGTCGCTGCGCGCGAGCGCCGTGGATCGTCGAGGCCCTCGCCGACGAGGTCGCCGCACGCTCATGCGCGGGTCGAGCGAGCCGACGGAGTCCTGGAAGATGATCTGCATGTCCGCGCGCATCGCCTTCAGCTGCGAGCCGCCGAGACGCAGCCGTCGATCGGTGCCCTCGAAGCGCGATCTCGCCGGCGGTCGGCTCGAGCAGGCGCAGCAGCGTCCGCCCGAGCGTCGACTTGCCGCAGCCCGACTCGCCGACGAGCCCGACCGTCTCGCCGCGCGCGGATCTCGAGGTCGACGCCGTCGACCGCCTGCAGCTGGCCGACCGTGCGCTGCAGCAGCCCCTGCTTGACGGGGAAGTACTTCTTCAGCCGCGCGTGCTCGAGGAGGACGTCGCCGCTCGCCGCCGGTGCGCACGTCGCGCTGCGTCGTGCTCACGTCGGCGCTCAGCATCGTCGTCGCCGCGCCGCGCGCCCGTGCTCGCAGAGCCAGCACGCCGACTCCTGCGCGCCGACCGGCGAAGAGCGGCGGCAGCCTCGATCGCACGTGCTCGAAGGCGTAGTCGCAGCGCGGCGCGAAGCGGCAGCCCGGCGGCCAGTCGAGCGGGCTCGGGACCGATGCCGCGGATCGCCTCGCAGCGGCTCGGTACTGCGTCATCCCGAGCAGCGGGATCGACTGCGAGCAGCGCCTCGGTGTACGGATGCTGCGGGTTGGCGAAGATCTCGTCGACCGGCCCGCGCTCGACGATCCGGCCGGCGTACATCACGGCGACCTCGTCGACCATCTCCGCGACGACGCCGAGGTCGTGCGTGATCGAGCAGGATCGCCATGCCGAGCTCGCTCGCGCAGCTCGCGCATCAGCTCGAGGATCTGCGCCTGGATCGGTCACGTCGAGCGCCGTCGTCGGCTCGTCGGCGATCAGGAGCTTCGGGTTGCAGCGCGAGCGCCATCGCGATCATCACGCGCTGGCGCATGCCGCCGGACAGCTGGTGCGGATAGTCGTCGAGCCGCTGCGCGGCGACGGGGATGCCGACGAGCTCGAGCATCTCGATCGCCCGGCTGCGAGCGGCCTCCGTCTGGCCGACGCTCCTGGTGGAGCGCGCACCGCCTCGGCGATCTGGTCGCCGACCGTGAAGACCGGGTTGAGCGAGGTCATCGGCTCCTGGAAGATCATCGAGATGTCGTTGCCGCGGATCTCTCGCAGCTCGTCGCTCGTCGAGCGTCGTCGAGGTCGCGGCCGTCGAACACGATCGTGCGCCCGTCCTCGATCCGGCCCGGCGCGGTCGACGAGGCCGCATGATCGAGAGCGCGGTGACCGACTTGCCGCTGCCCGACTCGCCGACGACGCCGAGCGTGCCGGCCTGCGTCGATCTCGAAGTCGACGCCGTCGACGGCGCGGATCAGGCCGCCCGTGCGGTGTCGAACCACGGTGCGCAGGTTCTCGACGCCAGCAACGGCACGCTCACGCCGCTTCACTGTCGCTGCTCGGCGCTCGGGCGCCGCGCGAGGCGGACGTCGATGTGGAGCTCGAGCTGCTCCAGCGGCGCTCGCGGGTCGCGCGACTGGAGCGCGCGCGAGCAGCTGCGCCGATGCTCGACCACCGATCTCGCTCGAGGTCTGCCGACGCGTCCGTAGCGGAAGAAGTAGGCGCGGATCCGCGGCGCGATCGTGCGCCAGATCTGCAGTCGTGTGCGGCTGGCCCGAGCGCGAGATCACGATCTCGTGGAAGCGCGATGTCGGCCTCGACGCAGCGTGAGCAGGTCGTTCGCCGCGCGCCGCCTCGCTCCATCAGCCAGACCTGCTTCCCGAGCTCGGCGAAGTCCTCGTCGGTCATCCGCTCGAGCGCCGTCGCGAAGCTGAGCGCTCGAGCGTCAGGGCGGATCGGGATCAGCACCTCGCTGCACCTCCTCGTCGGAGACGCCGAGGACGACGGCGCCGCGGTACGGAGACGACATCACGAGGCCCTCGTGCTCGAGCTGGCGCAGCGCCTCGCGCACCGGGCCGCGGCTCGTGCCTGAGCTCGTCGGAGAGCGTCGCCTCGATCAGCCGCTCGCCCGGCTCGAAGCGGCCGGAGATGATCGCCTGCCGGAGCGTCTCGGTCGACCTGCTGGACCGTCGGCTCCGCCTTCGCACCGGCGCCGGCGACAGAGCGATCTCGGCTCGGCGGTCTCGCGTCGGACGGGGTGGCTGCGCACGTCGATTGTCGACAATCTCAAATGGTTGACAATCTTGGCCGTGCGGGCCGTAGTGTACTCGCCTCGGTGAGGATCACCAAGCATCGAGACAACGGCGGTGCGCGACTCCACATGCGGGAGCCGCTCAGTCTGACCGGGCGGGACCGACAGTCGGCGCTCCGGCCTGCTCGTTCGAGATCCACACCGACGAGGGGCTCGTCGGGCGTCGGCGAGGCGCCGGGACCGACCCTGCCCGACGATCCAGACGATCGATCGAGCGCAGAGCTGACGCAGTTCCTCGTCGGCCAGGATCCGCTGCGCGATCGAGTGGCTCGTGCACCGGCTGGAAGAGTTCACGCGCAACTGGAGCCGGATCGGCGCCTACGCGATCGCAGGATCGAGATGGCGCTCTCGACCTGAAGGGCAAGGCCTCGGCGTTCCGGTCGCGGAGCTGCTCGGCGGCTTCTGCCGCGACGACGCGTCGCCGGTCGTCGGCTACCTGTTCATCGACGAGCCCGGAGGCGAACGCGCAAGAAGGCCGAGTTCGTTCGTGGAGGCCGGCTACACGGAGCTGAAGCCGAAGGTCGGGCGCGACTTCGGCAGGACTACGACACGCTGGCCGCGATCCGCGACCGCGTCGGCAACGAGGTCAAGATCCGGATCGACGCGAACATGATCTGGAGCGTCCCGGCGGCGATCAAGTGGATCCGGGGCTCGAGCAGTTCGACCTGCAGTACGTCGAGCAGCCGGTGCCGGACTTCGACGTGCAGGGCCTGGCGCAGGTGCGTCGCTCGGTCGCGGTGCCGATCGCGGCTGACGAGGCGTGCACCGACCTGCGCTCGGCGCTCGAGGCTGATCAAGGCGGATGCGTGCGACGTGCTCGTCGTCTATCCGTCGGAGGCCGGCGGCGCTCGAGGCAGGCGCGCCAGATCGCGCGCGCTCGCCGACGCGGCAGGCAAGTGGTGCGTGATCGGCAGCTGGGCCGAACTCGGGTCGCGACGGCGGCGCAATGTCCACGTCGTTGCCGTCGTCGTCGAACTACCCGTTCGCGAGCGACACGCACTACCCGTTGCAGGAGAGCGACGTCCTGGTCGAGCCGTTCAGATGACGGATGGACTCGTCGAAGTGCCCCGGTCGGCGGGGCTCGGCGTGGAGTCTCGATCCGGAAGCCGTGCGGCGACTTACCAACTTTCACAGTCCGGGAGTCCGTCTTTTACGACGACATTCACGGAGCAGCACCAAGGGGTCGGTCAGATCCTCTGACCGGCCTACAGGGATAGGGAGGGCAGACGCGATGTCAGACGAAATCAGGGCGTCGGATAGCCCGGACGGGGCCGGGCTCGACCGCCGAGACCTGCTGAACGAAGGCGTGGGTGTAGTCGGCGCAGGCGCGGTCGCGGCAGGCGCGCTCAGGCGGGACTGCGAAGGCCGGCGACCAAGCGCACGCGAGCGCACAGCGCCGGGGATCAGAAGGGCGGCAGGATCGTCTGGGGCCTCGAGTCGGACCCGGTCACGCGTGGCGCCGTTCGGCGGGATCCTGACGGCGCGAACCACTGGGCCAAGGAGTTTGCGTACGACTCGCTCGTGGAGTGGGACCGAGAACCTGAACGTCAGGCCCGCGCTCGCCGAGAGTTCGAAGATCGTCAGCAAGACGGCGATTCGCTGGACGCTGAAGAAGGGGCGTCAAGTTCCACAACGGCAAGGAAGTCACCTCGGCCGACGTCAAGTACTCCGGTCGAGCAGATGCTCAACCCGCCGCTCCCGGGCAGCATCTCGACCGTCGCGCCAGGTGCCGGCGATCGACAGGGTCCAGGTCGTCTCGAAGTACGTGTTCATCCTGCAGCTGAAGCAGCAGCCGCGACGCTCGCGTATCATCGGCTTCTTCGCGTGGCAGCGCTACGCGCCGATCGTGCCCGAGGGTCTCTACGACCAGATCAACGTCTCCCGTAACGCGATCGGCACCGGGCCGTACCGGATGACTCGGCTACGAGCCGAACGACCGGATCGAGTACGTGACGAACAAGAGCTTCTGGAAGACGGGCTTGCCGTACATGGACTCGATGCACGCTGAAGATCGCTCGCCGGACGAGCAGGCGCGCGTCGCGGCGCTGCGGGCCGGGGCGATCGACGGCGCGACTCTCTCCGGTCGACGTCGCCCGGTCGCTGCGCAACGTCAGCGGCCTGACGGTTCTGAGGGGCCGAACGCCGCGTTCCGCGAGCTGCAGATGACGCTGAAGCCGGGCGAGGACAAGCCGTGGCACGACCACGCGCGTGCGGCTGGCGGTGAGCTACGCGATCAACCGCAACGACATCATCAAGCGGGTCTACAGCGGCGAGCGCCGAGTACTCGGGGCACGTCCCGCCCGGCTACGGCCCGTGGCCGCTGACGGACAGCGGAGCTGAGGCAGAAGTACGAGAAGTTCGACCTCCCGATGGCGAAGAAGCTGATGGCGGACGCCGGCCACGTCGAAGGGCTTCTCGGTCACGATGTCGACGTTCTCGACGCCGCAGGACTATCCGCAGATCGCCGCGGTCGATCCAGTCGCAGCTGAAGGCAGATCAACATCGACGTCGAGATCGTCGCCCAGGAGGCCGGGCACGTTCGCCGCCAACAACGGCATCGGCAAGCTTCGACTGGGATCTCACCGGCCGCGGCATGCGCGGCGACGTCGACGGCTACGTGGCCGAGTTCAACCCGGCTGCCCCGGTCTTCAAGATCTGGTACCCGGAGTACAAGAGCCGTGAAGGCGTGGCGCGACGATCGGCAACGGCCGGATCCACGCTCGATCCCGGCCAAGCGCCTGCCGATCTACAAGGACTGCGCAGCGGAGCTCCTGCTCAACGCCTGTCGCAGATCCCGCTCGTGGCAGATGCAAGAAGTACCAGGTCGTCCGCAAGCGCGTGCAGAACATGTACGTCGCGTTCAGACGACTTCAACACGGGCCTCCGCAACACGTGTGGCTGGACTCGTGACCGAAGCGCGTTCCTCGTCGATCTGGAGGGGCGCCGCTTCGCGGCGTCCCTCCGACGTTCAGAGCGCCAGGTAGGCGCGTGTGGGCGGTTACGTCCTCAAGCGGATGCTGTTTGCGATCCCGACGCTGATCGGGATCTCGATCATGATCTTCCTCATGGTCCGCCTGCCTGCCGGGCGACATCATCGACATCCTGTTCGGCGGCGACCAGACCGCGCAGCGAGGAGGTCAGAAGCAGCAGGCGCGCGAGCAGCTCGGACTCAACGGGCTCCTACGCGGAGCAGTACTGGCGCTGGATCAGCGGCGTCCTCCAGGGCGACTTCGGCTTCTCGCTCCGCAACACGCGAGCCGGTCTCGGACATCATGTCGACGCGCTCCCGATCACGCTCGGAGCTCGTCATCCTCGGCCTCCTGATCGCCGTCGCTGATCGGCATCCCGCTCGGCGTCCTCTCGGCCGTCAAGCGCGACAGCGCAGCACGACTACGCCGCGCGCGTCGGCGGCCTGATCGGCGCTCAGCATCCCGAGCTTCTGGCTCGCGACGCTGCTGCTGCTCTTCACCTCGCGCGTCTTCGGCTGGGTGCCGCCGCTCACCTACATGCTCGTTCTACGAGGACCCGATCGAGAACCTGAGCCAGTTCATCCTTCCCGGCGATCTCGATCTCGGTCTTCACGCTCGCGATCGTGATGCGCATGGTGCGCGCGACGATGCTCGAGGTGCTCGGGCAGGACTACGTCCGCACCGCGCGCGCGAAGGGCGTCAAGCGCGAAGGTCGTGATCTCGCGGCACGCGCTCCGGAACGCGCTGATCCCGGTCGTCACCGATCGTCGGCTTCGAGATCGGGATCCTGATGGGCGGCGCCGCGATCGTCGAGATCATCTTCGGCCTGCCCGGGCGTCGGCTACACGCTCATGCAACGCGATCTTCAACCGCGACTACCCGGTCGTCCAGGCCGCGACGATGATGATCGCGTTCATCTTCATCTTCGCCAACCTGGCTCGTCGACCTCCTCTACGGCGTCCTCGACCCGAGGATCTCGCAGGAATGAGCCCCAGACGGCGACTCCGAAGCCCGCGTCCGCGACCGAAGGTGCCGAGCGATCCGACGACCGGCCTGGGCGGCGATGCCCGACGCGCCGCGCCGGCCGCTTCGCGCAAGTGGCGCAACCCGATCGGGATGGTCGGCGCGGCGATCATCGCGCTTCAACGTCCTCGTCGCGCTCTTCGGGCCGCTACATCTGGACGGTCGACCCGAACGAGCTCGTCGGGCTTCGGCTTCAGGACCCGAGCTGGGCGCACCCGATGGGCACCGACGAGCTCGGGCGCGACACGCTCGCGCGGATCATCCACGGCGCGCAGGTCTCGCTGCAGGTCGGGCTCGATCTCCGTCTCGATCGCGCTTCGTCGTCGGCGTCGTCGATCGGGCTGCTCGCCGGGCTTCTTCGGCGGCAGGCGTCGACACGCTGCTGATGCGCATCGTCGACCTCATGTTCGCGCTGCCCGGGCTCGTGCTCGCGATCGTGATCGCCGGCCTGCTCGGCCCGAACCGCCGCAACGCGATGATCGCGATCGGGATCGTGATCGCGCCGGCCTTCGCGCGCGTCGTGCGCGGCGCCGTGCTCGAGGTGATGGGCTTCCCGTTCGTCGAGTCGGCGCGGGCGCTCGGCGCGTCGCAGCTGGCGGATCATGGTGCGGCACGTGATCCCGAACATCGCCGCGCCCGCTGATCGTGCTCGTCACCGTCTACCTCTCGACCGCGATCCTCAGCCGAGGCGGCGCTCAGCTTCCTCGGGCTCGGCACGCAGCCGCCGGAGGCGTCGTGGGGCGGGATGCTGAGCACGCGCGCGCACCTACATCGACGTCGACCCGTGGCTGTCGATCTTCCCCGGCGCTCGCGATCATGATCGTCGTGCTCGGCTTCAACTTCCTCGGCGACGGGCTGCGCGACATCCTCGACCCGCGGCTCGGCCCGCACGTCGGCGACGTCGCAGTGACGCCAACAAGTAGACCGCGCGTGCTCGACGTCCTGATCAAGGACGGCTGGGTCGCCGACGGCGCCGGCAGCCCGCCGTTCCTCGGCGACGTCGCGATCGAGGGCGGCAGGATCGTCGAGGTCGGCCGGCTCGGCGACGCCGCGACCGCAGACCGCGTGATCGACGCGACGGGCAAGATCGTCTGCCCCGGCTTCGTCGACCCGCACAGCCACAGCGACTTCTCGCTGCTCGCGAACCCGACCGCGCGAGAGCACGATCCGCCAGGGCGTCACGACCGAGGTCGTCGGCAACTGCGGCTGGAGCTACGCGCCGGTCACCGACGCACTCGCGCGAGTCACCATGAGCGGCCGGCTGCACACGTTCGGCTACGACGGGCCGATCGATCCCCTGGACGACGTTCGGCGAGCACCTCGACTTCCTCTCGGACGTCGGGCACAGCCCGAACCTCGCCTGGTTCGTCGGCCACAACTCGATCCGGCTCGCCGCGGGCGTCTCCGGGCCGCACGCCGACCGACGAGCAGATCGGCGCGATGGACGGGCTTCGTGCGCGAGGCGATGGAGGCAGGCGCGCTCGGCATGTCGACCGGGCTCGAGTTCAACCCCGGGCGCGAGGCGACCGCCGACGAGCTGATGCGGCTGAACGCCGATCGCCGGCGAGTACGACGGCATCTACACGAGCCACGTCCGCAACCGCGACTCCGGCATCCTGCACGCGATCGCCGAGTTCCTCGCGGTCGCGCGCGCCGGGAGGCATTCGCGGCCGAGATCTCGCACCTCAACGTCCGCCACAACACGAGCGCGCCCGACCGGGGCTGGGAGCGCGCGGTCGAGATGATGGCCGCGGCGCGCGAGGAGGGGCATGGACGTGCTCGCCGACACGACGCCGTTCCTCGACGGGCCTCGGCCAGCTGGCCGGGATCCTGCCGCCGTGGGTCGCCGCCGGACGGCACGGAGGCGGCCGCTCGGCCACCTGCGCGACCCGGAGACCCGGGAGCGGCTGCGGACCGAGTGCGACCGCTACTGGCGCTTCATCCACAAGGGCGAGTGGGAGCGCGTGCGCCTGCAGGCGAGCGAGCAGCATCCCGAGCTGGGACGGGCTCACGTTCGCGCAGATCGCCGAGCCTCGCGCAAGGCGGATCCCGTGGGACTGCTACTTCGACGTCCTCGCCGACGCCGGAGACGCCTACGAGACGATCCTCGTCGTCGGCCGGCTCTTCACCGACGAGCACATGGCCGGAGATGATCTCGCACCCGCTCTTCTGCCTCGGCGTCGACACGTTCACGGTCACGCTCGAGGGGCCGCTCGCGCGACGTCCTCCGCCACCCGCTCGGCTACTCCGGCCACGTCCACTACCTCACCCACCACGTGCGGGAGAACAGGGCACCCTGCGCCTCGAGGAGGCGATCCGCAAGATGACGAGCATGCCCGCCGCGCATTTCGGCCTCTGGGACCGCGGCCTGCTCCGCGCCGGCTACAGCCGCCGACGTCGTCGTGCTTCGACTACGACGGGCTCGACGACGTCTCGACGGTCGACGACCCGCACCACTACGCGCGCGGCGTCGAGCACGTGCTCGTCAACGGCGTCGTCGTCGTCGACGACGGCGAGCACACCGGCGCCCGCCGGGGCGGCACCTCCTGCGGCAGTGGCACGATGATCGACCTCCGCTCCGACGTCTGCTCGCGTCGCCGACGGACGAGATGTGGGAGGCGATGCGGAGGCCGAGCTCGGCTGGGCGACGGTCGGCGAGGACGCCTTCGGTCAACGAGCTCTGCAGAAGCGCGTCGCGGCGCTGCTCGGCAAGCGCAGCCGGCGCTGTGGGTGCCGACGTGCGGGATGGCGAACCTCGTCGCGCTGCTGACGTTCTGCGCACGCGGGCGAGCACGTCGTGCTCGAAGCCGGCCTCGCACGTCCTCACCTCGGAGGCGATGGGGATCGACGGAGATCGCGCGGCTCGCAGCCGTGCGCCGCTCTGGGCCGAGGACGGGCGGCATGGACCCGACCGAGGTCGGAGGAGGCGATCGTCGAGACCGCGTGCGCTGCTGCTCGTCCTCGAGAACACGCACACGCGGGCCGGAGGCACGACGTCGTCTCGCCGGAGCTGACGGCAGACGCTGGCCGCGGCGGCACAGCTGCACGGCCGCCTACGTCACATCTCGACGGCGCGCGGCTCGTCAACGCGGCGGTCGCGCTCGGTGTCCCGCTGTGCAGGACCTCGCCGCGCCACGGTCGAACTCGGTCGGCGGTCTCGCTGAACAAGGGCGCTCTCGCGCCGTTGGGCGCGGTGCTCGCCGGCAGTGAGGCAGGTGGTCGAGCGTGCGCACGAGATGCTGCACCGGCTCGGCGGCGCGAGCGTGCACCAGCGCCGGCATCGCGGCAGCTGCCGGGCTCGTCGCACTCGACACGATGCGTCGACCGGCGTCGCCGACGACCACCGGCGGGCGCGTGCGCTGGCGGCGCGCCTGCGCCAGGGATCCCGGGCGTCGAGGCTGCGAGCCGGAGGTGATCGAGACGAACATCGTGCTCGCCGACGTGAGCGGCACGGGGCTCTGTCGCCGGAGGAGCTCGTCGGGCTGCTGGCGGAGCGCGGCGTGGTCGGGCTTGCGAGCGCGACACGAGCCGCGGATCCGGCTGGTCACGCACCGGCTGATCGGGGACGCCGAGGTCGAGCGGGCGGTCGCGATCGTGGGGAGGTCGTGGAGCGGCACGCGGCGCCGGTCGACGTGCCGGAGCCTCGGCTACGACTGGGAGGCGGAATGCTCGCAGGCGTACGTCGACGAGGACGAAACCCGGGACGAGGCTGAAGCCTCTCACCGCCGCACCAGACTAGCGTGATCCCCAGCAGCTCCAGGGACGGCCGGTGGATGATGTCCTCCACCACCTCGGGGTCGATCGACGGGCAGGTGCGGGCCGAACGCCTCGCCCGTGACCGAGCGCAGCCCGTCGATCGTCTGCCTGCGCGCGAAGAACGGGAAGTCGGTGCCGAAGAGCAGCTTGTGCTCGACGCGGTACTCGATCGCGCCTGCACGAGCGCGTTGCAGAGCAGCCAGCGCCGCGAGACGAGGCCCGAGACATCTGCGTAGACGTGCGGGTGGCGCCGCACGACGGCGATCGCCTCGTCGAACCACGGATGGCCGATGTGGGCGATCACGATCTTCAGCCGCGGGTAGCGCAGCGCGATCTCGTCGAGCAGGATCGGCCGGGCCTGGAGCAAGCGAGCCGGCGCGCGGCGAGGTCGTCCCCTGATGGATCAGCATTGGCAGCTCGAGCCGCTCGAGCGCCTCGCAGAACGCGGAGGAACTCGGGGCCGAGCGGGTCGACGTCCTGGTAGATCGGACCGAGCTTGCAGCCTGACGAGGCCGAGGTCGCTCCTTCATGCGCGCTCGAGCTCGTCGATCGCCGTGCCGGTCGGAGGGGTCGACGGCGCCGAAGCCGATCGAGCCGCGCCGGGATCGCGTGCGACGTAGTCCGCGACGTAGTCGTTCGGGGACGACGAAGCCGGCACGCCGGGGCGTTGAACGGCCAGGACGACGGCGCAATCGACGTCCGTCGAGCGCGTCCGCGTAGTGGTCGTCGAGGCTGCCGCCGAGCGGGACGTCGGGCCAGGCCGCCCGCGCCTCCGCGGCGAACTTCTCGCTGATGTGCAGCGGATACTCGCCGACATGGGTGTGAACGTCGGTGATCATCTGGAACATTGGTCTGGGAGAGCTCTGATGTGCTCGACGTGACGGAGCCGAATCTCCAGCCCGTCGGCCCACTGCCAGCGTTCGTCGTCCGCGGCGAAGACGGGATCGGTGACGCGCGATCTCGCCGAGGCGACGGGCCGTTCGCGCGGACGCTGCCGGCCTCCCGCGTCGATCTCGACGATCGTGGCGTCGAACGGCGGCTTCGATCACGGCTGCCGACCGTGCACTGGCAGCAGCGGCCCGATCGCGGGTCGAGCAGCGCGAATGGATGTGCCCGCTCAGGAGGACGGCTTCGGGGGCGGGTCGGCCCGCAGCCGGCCCTCGAGATCGGCGCGGTTCACGAGGTCACCGGCATACGCGCAGTCCGGCCGCGGCAATCCGCGAATGCTTCGGACAGGAGCGGGAAGTGCGACGCAACGACGCGACGAGGTGGAGCCTCACCTCCCCAGCCGGCGAACCTGCCCGACGTACTGCGGCAGCGCCTGGGCCGCAGCTCGACGCAACACCGGCGAGGGCAATCCCTCGACAGCTCGAACGGCTCGCTCGTAGAGCAGCCAGATCCCATGCTCGCGAGCACGCTCGGTGAACTCTTCGCCGAGGCGGATGTCGTGATTGCCGTTCACGCGTCGCCAGCGGGGCGACGTCCGCTGCTGCGAGGAGGGCGAACATGTAGGCTCGAGGTCGGCTCCAGATTCTCGAAGCTGGACGATGTCTCCCAGCAGAGAGGATCAGATCGACGTGCGGCCTCGGAAGAACCACGGCGAGGGCCGCGTCGGTGCGCCGGTCGAGGTTCTCGGGCTCGAAGGTGTTGATCCAGCGTGAGCCCGCCGGCTCGAGCTCTGCAGTGGAGATCGCTGAGGACGCCGATGCGCACAGGCTCGCGTTCGACTATGTGCGGACGGCGGCGAAGATGAGGATCACGCAGCGATCGAGACCCTACCCGTGAGCGTTGGTCCAGGCTACGACTACGCGGTGATCGTCGTGCTCGTCCGCACCGACGAAGGCGCTGACGGGGATCGGCGAGGCGAGCCTCGGCGGCCAGGGCCGCGGCGTGCTCGGCATCCTCGACCACTTCGGCGAGCTGCTCGTCGGCAGGACCCGGCGAAGATCGAGCACTCGGTGGAGCGAGCTGGTGCGCGGCACGTTCTGGTCGACCGGGCAGGTGATCATGAGCGCGGTCGCCGGGATCGACATCGCGCTCTGGGATCTGAAGGGGAAGCGGCTCGGCGTGCCCGTCTACGACCTCCTCGGCGGCCCGACGCGCGAGCAGGTCCGCGTCTACCGCCACCTCGCGGGAGACACGGCGGAGGAGCTGGTCGAGGACGCGCTGCGCTGGCGGCGAGCAGGGCTTCACGGCGCTTCGCTTCGGGCCGCTCGGCGGCGTTCGACGACCACTCGCTCTCCACGCAGCTGGGATCCGCAGGCGTCGATCGTCGCAGACGATCGAGGCGACCGAGTCGCTGCGCGACGCGCTCGGCGACGAGGTCGACCTGATCCTCGACGCGCACACGATGTTCAGCCCGCCGAGGCGGCCTACCTCGGGCACGCGCTCGAGCCGTCGTCGCCTCTACTTCTACGAGGACCCGATCCGTCCGCTCAACCCGCAGTCGCTGCGGCTGGTGCGCGACAAGGTGAACCTCCCGATCGCGACCGGCGAGCAGCTCGCGCACAAGTGGGAGTTCCAGCCGCTGATCGAGGACGAGCTCGTCGACTACCTGCCGCGATCGACATGGTCCACGCGGGCGGGATCACTGAGGCGAAGAAGATCCTCGCGACGCGGCGAGTTGCACGGGCAGCGCTCGGCGCTTCACCACGCGAGCTCGCCGATCAACGGCGTCGCCTGCCTCCATGTGGACATGGCGGTGCCGAACTTCGGGCATCCAGGAGTGGATGGAGCTCCGAGCCGCTCTACGAGCTCTTCCCGAACGCGCCGCGCTTGCGGGGGCGCCGGCTATGCGTCCACGCTGCCGGCCGGCCCCGGGCTCGGCCTGTGACTTCGACGAGGCCGGAGGCGCGAAGCGCGTCATCCGCGACGCACTGCCCGCAGCGGTGCGTAGCCCGACGGCGGCACGCGTCAGCGACTGCGACCAGCGCGCTGGCTCCTTGAGCGTGGACGCAGCGACCTCCATCGTCTGCTCGAGGCAACCCGGCGAACGGCGTTTGCGCTCTGATGGGAGCCCGTGCCGTACGTCTCCAGCAATACGTAAC
>ERZ1370068.7890-contig-6782_pt1 | contig 25885 bp, 41 predicted proteins | sample MGYA00561227_ERZ1370068 | MGnify/ENA primary metagenome ERZ1370068 (study PRJEB38410, sample SAMEA6850437) | metagenome | study: Metagenomic assessment of the ecological functions of the soil: analysis of the soil microbiota associated with the...
GGTTACGTATTGCTAGACTTGTACGGCAGACCACGCAGCAACGCCGCATCAACCACAGTGAAGATCGCTGTGCTTGCGCCAGTGCCCAGCGCGAGCGTCATGACGGCAATCAACGTGAAGCCGGGCTTGTTGACGAGTGTGCGCACCGCGTACCGCAGATCTTGTAGAAGTTTGTACATGATGTCTCCTGAATTCGCCCTTTGGTCTTTGGACTTTGGACTTTCGTCGTTGAGCTTTGAGCTTTGTACTTTGAACTTTGCTTCTTTGTACTTCTCTCGGTGCCGAGCTGGAACGCTCTCAAGTGAGCAGGGCGACGGCATGCAGCTACGCTGAACCAAGCACAAAGTTCTAAGTTCAAAGCTCAAAGAGACCTAAGTCCAAAGACCCGATCTTCATTCGTACCTGAGCGCCACCAACGGATCGACCTTCGTCGCCCGCCGCGCCGGAACCAGGCACGCGAGCAGGGCGATCAAAGTCATCAGCAACGCGATCGCGGCGAACGTTAGCGGGTCGGTAACGCCCACATTAAACAGCAGGCTTTTCATCAACCGCGTCAGCGCCAACGACGCAAGTAATCCGATCCCTACTCCTGCCAGCGCCACCAGCATCGCCTGCCGGACAACCAACTTCCAGCACGTCGCGCGGCTGTGCGCCGAGCGCCATCCGAACTCAACTCGTGAGTCCGCTGGGTAACGCCGTAACTGATCACGCCGTAAATGCCGACCGCCGCCAGCACCAGCGCTAAGCCGCTGAAGACGATTAACAAGGTCATGTTGAAGCGGCGGCGGGAGAGCGATTCGCGCAGATATTCCGTCATCGGCTTCAGGTCGTACACCGGCAGATCTTTGTCCACGGACGTTAGACTAGTTCTGAAAGACGACGCTATGGCGCCGGGATCTGATTTCGTCCGAGCCACTAGCACCAACCCCGCTGATAAGTTGGGCTCAAAGGGTCCTGCAAAAATGGAACGTAAAGTGAGGGCGCGGGTAGTTCATCCAGCCCGAAGTCCCGAACGTTTCCGACAATTCCGACTATCAGCATGTGGGTCACGCTCCTGGCCCTGAAGCTTCAGGCGATGGCCCAACGGGTTCTTCGCCCTGAAAGTGCTGGCGCGCGAAGGCATCATTGATCAGACAGACGTTGGGAGAACGCCGGGTGTCTGACCAGGCAATATCGCGGCCCGTCAGCAGCGGGATGCCCATCGATTCGAAGTACCGCGGCGTGACGACGCGATACTCAGTCGAGGGCTCGGCTTCCTTCGCGATGGCCGGCCGTCCTTCAATCGTGAAGGAATCGCTGGTGTTACTTCCCGAGAGCGGCAAATCTGGAAATTCCCGGCGGCTGATTCGACGCCAGGCGTAGCTCCTGCGCGTTCCAGGATTTGCGCAAAGAGCGGCCCGACCTGTTCGTCCGCCGGATACTTGCTGCGGAAAAGCGCAACGCCAGCCGTGAGCACCCGGTCCGGATTGAATCCCGGATCGACCTGATTGAGTTTTGCAGAAGCTTCTAATCATCAGGCCGGCCCCGACGAGCAGCACTAGAGAAAGCGCGACCTCACTCATGACCAGTACGCTGCGCAGCCGGCTGCGACGAAGGCCGGCCGTGGTTCTGCCGCTCTCTTTCAGCGCATCGGTTAGGTCGGTCTGGAGACATGCAGCGCCGGCGCGAGGCCGAACAGCACGCCGGTCGCCAGTGAAACTACGAGTGTGAACGCAGCCACGCGCCGGATCGACACTGATCTCGTGAACGCGCGGAATGGTGTCGGGGCTAAGGGAGACCACCCAGCTTACGGCCCAGATGGCGAGCAGCAATCCGGCGGCACCACCGTGCCACAGCGAGCACGATGCTTTCGATAAGCAACTGCCGCACGATGCGCATCCGGCTGGCTCCCAGCGCGGTGCGAACTGCAATCTCTTTTGTCGGGCGCCGACTCGAGCCAGCGTGAGGTTGGCAAGGTTTGCACACGCGATCAGCAACACAAACTCGACCGCACCCAGCAGGACGTAGAGCGCCAGCCCAATGTCACCCACAACTACGGTCGCGAGAAGTTCGAGCTTTACTCCATGCCCCGCATTCTTTTCTGCATACTGTTGGGACAGTCGCGCCGCAATCGGGGACATGTCTGCTTGCGCCTGGGCGAGGGTAACGCCCGGTTTCAAGCGACCCACGACGTGGAGGAAGTGCGGCCCGCGATCCAGTTTTGCCGGATCGATGGCGAGAGGCCGCCAAAGCTGCGCGCGATCCGGAAACGAGAAGCCCGCCGGCATTACACCGATAATTGTGCAAGCCGCGCCGCTGAGCTGTATCGTTCGCCCCACGACATTCGGATCTGAGCCGAAGCGGTTTTGCCACATCGACTGACTTAGAACGGCAACGTGATATCGTTCGGGCAGTGTTTCTTCGTCGGTGAAGGTCCGGCCGAGGATCGGGCTGACGTGGAAGACCGAAAACATCCCGGGAGTTACCAAACCTACGTTCGTATCCTCCGTACCCGCACCGGCACCGGCATCGACAAACATTTTCCCACTCTGATATGCCGCCGAGGCTCTCGAATGAATGATTCTGATCCTTCCAGTCAAGGAAATCAGGCACCGCGGCAGGCGCCGTGGGGAGCTGTGGTTGAGTGTCCCACAGCCACACAATGCGTTCGGGATCATCGAAGGGTAATGGCCGCAGCAACACCCCATTGACTACACTGAAGATCGCCGTATTTGCCCCGATGCCGAGGGCTAGCGTTATCACCGCTATGGCCGTGAAACCAGGGTTCCGGGCCAGGCCGTTAATTCCGTAGCGAATGTCTTTACCAACGTCTCCATAACTCCGCCGTCTTTGGTTTTGGTCTTAGGTCCTTGCTCTTAGTTGTTTGGTCTTTGGTCTTTGTGCGTTGTATTAGTGACGTTGTTATGCTCTTCCTCGTGGTCGATCCGGCTCAGCCTGCTTAACCAGAACTAAAAACAAAGCACCAAGCACAAAGTTCAAAGACCCGATCTTCATTCGTACCTGAGCGCCACCAACGGATCGACTTTCGTCGCGCGGCGCGCCGGGATGTAACACGCAACCAGCGCCACGCCGAGCAGTGCCAACGACACGACTATCAAAGTCGTAGCATCCGTTGGTGTCACGCCGAACAGCAGGGTCGCGATCAGTCGCGTAAGCGCGAGAGGCTCCGGCCAATCCAACGCCGACGCCCAGCAACGCCAGCGTCATGCCGTCTTTCAAAATCAGTTTCAGCACCTGCGCGGTTCGCGCGCCGAGCGCCATGCGAACGCCAATCTCATGCGCGCGTTGAGCAACCGAATAGGCCATCACCCCATAGATACCGACGGACGCGAGCACCAGGGCAAGGCCGGCAAAAAGCCCGACAACCAGCATCGAGAAACGCTGTTGCGCGACCGAAGCGCCGAAGACCTGGTCCATCGTTTGGATATGAGTAACGGGAACGTCCTTATCGAGCGCGCGCACCTGCTCGCGCACAGCCGCCGCGATTGCGAGCGGCTCTCCAGAAGGTACGGACCAGGACTGTCAGAGCCGGCATTAGGTGATTGCAGGTGCGGCAGGTACATCGCCGGGCGCAGATTCCGGCGTCGAGCGTGGTCTGCCTGATGTTGCCAACGACGCCCACGATCTCGCGCGGGTCCTTCTCAAACCCAACTGTAAAAGTGTTTCCCCAGCGGGTCCTCATTGGGCCAGAGGCGCTGCGCCATCACCCTCGTTGATGATGATCACTCCCGGCGCGCTCTTGTTGTCCCGTACAGTGAATTGCCTTCCTTCACTAAAGGAATCTGCAACGCACGAAAGTAATCCGGTGTAACGGTTGTGTAGTCGGCATTCGGCCGCTCGGCATCGGGCAAGCGATTCCTGGCCGGCGAGGATGACATCCGTACCTTCGAAGGCGCCGGAGAGCGGCAGCGACACCACCGCGCCTGCACTCGACGCCGGGCAACGTTTTCAGTCGATCCATCAGTTGTTGGAAAAAGGCGGTCTGTTCGTCGTCGCCTGCATAGCGCGAAGGGGGCAGATTGGGTAACTGAATGTCCATCGTCAGCACGTTGGCGGGGTTGAAGCCAGGCTTCACCTCCAACAGACGGACAAAACTCTCGATCAGCAGCGCCGCGCTGATGAGTACGACCAGCGCCATGGCCACTTCCGAGACAACCAGCAGACTGCGCAAGCGATTTCGACGCAAACCCGCCGTCGTGCCGTACGCAAGCCTTCTTTCAGCGACTCGTTGAGATCCAACTTCGACGATTGCAATGCCGGAGCCAGTCCAAAGACGAGGCCGGTCAGGCACGAAACAAACAGCGTGAAGGCCAGTATTCTTCCATCAACATTGATCTCATGGATTCGCGGAACATCTGCGGGTATCAGCGAGATGAGTAAAGAGTTTCCCAAACGGCGAGCAGACAGACCGAGCGCTCCACCCGCCAATGACAACAGCAAGCTCTCTGTCAGCAACTGCCGGATGAGTCGCAGCCGGCCAGCCCCGAGCGCCGCGCGGATAGCAGTCTCCTTTGTCGCGAGGTGGCGCGCACGAGCAACAAGTTCGCGATGTTGGCGCAGGCGATCAGCAGCACAAACGCAACGGTGGCCAGCAACACCAGCAGCAGCTTGCGAATCTTGCCAACCATCTGCTGGTGCAGCGGCACAACGTTGAGGGTGTGGCCGATGGTTCCGAGGGGCAGATTCTGTTGTAGTGTGCAACTCTGTTTCCGCCTGGCTTGATGAAACGCCCGGTCTGAGACGACCGATGACCGCGCGAGATTCATGGTTCCCTGAATTTGCTTGTCCTCGTCGGTCAATGCCAGTGGCATCCAGACGTCGCTGTCCAGGGCGAACTGAAGGCCCGGATCATGTTCCGCACCGCCGGGAAACTGAAAGCCCCGCGGCATGACGCCAACGACCATGACGTTCTGACCGGTGAGCGTCATTGTCTTACCAATCAGCGTTCGGGTCTGCAGCGAAGCGCCTTTGCCAGAGGCTGTGACTGATGATGATGCAACCGGCGCGCGGTTCGGCAGATCTTCTTCCGGCAAGAATGAACGACCAAGAATCGGACTGGCGCCTACGGCCGGAAAGAAATCCGGACGACACGCGCGCGCCACGCAACAGCTCGGGTTCGCCGCCGCCGGTCAATTGCCAACCCCACGAGCGGAAGGCAGCCAGCTTCTCAAGCGAGTGATTCTGATCGTGCAGACTCGACAAAGTTTCCGGACGAGGACGGCAGTCGGTCGATCGTCTGGGCCATCTTCTCGAGATATCCCCAGACCATCACCACGCGTTCCGGATCTTTGAATGGCAGCGGTCTGAGCAGCGTCGCATTCACCACACTGAAAATCGGCTGTGTTCGCACCAATGCCGAGGGCTAACGTCAGGACAGCGATTGCTGTGAAGCCCGGGTGTTTCAGCAAACTTCGAACGCCGTAGCGTATGTCGTTCAGTAGTGATTCCATAACTCTGGTTAGGTCTTGGGTCCTGGGTCTTTGAATCTTTGTACTTTGTGCTTTGCTTTCTCCTTCTGAATGCTCTGTCATTCGAAAATCAAACAAAGCACCAGGTACAAAGAACCAAGCACAAAAACCAAAGACCTAAGACCCAAGACCCGTTTTGTCATTCATACCTAAGCGCAATCAACGGGTTGACGCGCGAAGCGCGGCGCGCCGGCAGATAACCCGCTGACGCCGCTACCACCAGTTAGCGCCAGCGCCGCCGCCAGCAGTGTCAGCGGATCCGTCGGGTTAACTCCGAAAAGCTGACTCGAAATCAGGTGCGCCGCCGCCCATGCCGCCGGTATGCCGAGCACGAGACCAACCGCCACCAGCACCAGACTCTCTTTCAGTACCATCCAAACGATGTCGCGGCGTTCCGCTCCCAGCGCCATGCGAATGCCGATTTCGTTGGTGCGTCGCACCACGGCGTGAGCCATGATTCCGTACAAGCCGACACAGGAGAGCAGCAGTCCGAGCAAGCCAAAGAAGCTGACGAGTTGCGCGATCAATCTTCCTGCCGCAGCGCTTCGTCGGTTTGCACGCGCAGACTGGTAACGTCGAGGACCGGAAGCTTGTCGTTCACCTGCGCGATCGCGGCGCGCACTTCAGCCGCAAGGCCCAGCGGTTCGCCGACGGTGCGCAACTCAAAGACGTTGTTGAAAGTCTGCTGGTCCTGAACCTGAAGGATCGGACGATAGACGATGCGGTCCGCTTTCTCTTTGGCGCTATCGTATTTCGAGTCGCCCACGACCCCGACAATTTCGAAGTCGTCTTTATCGGAGTCCTCCTCAAACGTGGCCCGGCGGCCGATTGGATTCTCGTCGTGAAAATAAGACCGTGCGAACGCTTGTGTGACCACGGCAACTTTCGGCGAGCTTGGCGTGTCTTGCAGACCAAAATCGCGACCCATCAGGAGCGGCACGCCCATCGTCTCGGTAAAGTTTGGCCCAATCTGAATATCAGAGACTGACGTGTCTTCGTTTTTGGCGGGCGTGTAGCCGCGGACGGTGATGGTGCTGTTCGTGCCGGTGCCCTGCATCGGGCTGTAGCTCGCCATGGTCGCCGACTGCACGTTCGGCAGCGCGCTCAGGCGGTCATAAAGTTGGCGATAAACGGCGCTGAGATCCTCGGGTTTGTAACCGGCAAGCCGCGTATCGACCCTCGCGAGCAGTACATTTTCACGATTGAAGCCGAGATCCTCTTGCTGAAGTTTGATTAGACTGCGAGCAAACAGACCCGCGCCAACCAGCAGAATTAGCGAGACGACCACCTGCGCCACCACCAGCGTTGAGCCCAGGTTGAAGCGACGCTTCCGGCCCTGTGCGGATTTCTCTTTCAACGCCGAAGTGAGATCGGTTTTGGTAGCGCGCAGAGCCGGCGCAATTCAAAGAGCACTCCGGAGACGACCGAAAGTCCCAGGGTGAACAGCAGAATCGAGGCATCAGGTTTGACGTCCAGCGGCGACGTGGCAGCCAGCCGAGTAACCAGCAGGCTGACGGCCCACTGGGCCATGATGATGCCGCCGAGGCCCCCAATAATTGCAAGCAATAAACTTTCGGTGAGCAGTTGGCGCACTAGTCTGGAGCGACTGGCGCCCAATGCCTGGCGGAGGAAATTTCCGCTTGCCGCGCCGCCGCGCGTGACAACAAAGATTTCCCACGTTGGCGCACGCAATCAGCAAAACCAGGGCTACGATTACCATCAACGTGCGCAACGCCTGCGAGTAAAAAGTGCGCAAGCCGGAAAGTCCGCGCGCGCCGGGCGCAAGGCCGATATAAGCGTTCTGGAATCGCCTGCCGGGAATCATCGGTGAGTTGACTCCCGCCTGCTGGGTCAGAAATTGCCGATACTCAACATTGACCACCGCCTGGGCCTGCGCGAGTTGTGTGCCTGGGCTTCAGCCGACCGACCAGGTTCAACCAATAGACGTTCTTGTCTTCGAGATACGACTTGCGCAATTCGATCTGCGGCTGAAACGCGAGCGGCAGCCAGAAGTCAGGCGAACGGCGGACGCGAATACCAAAAACTGCGGCGGCATGACGCCGACAATGGTGAAAGCAGTGCCGTTGAGCAATATGCTTTTGCCGACGATTTGTGGATCGCTGTTGAGCTTTTGCTGCCAATAGCCGTTGCTGATGACGGCGGCCGGCGGCGCCGCGGGCGAGTCGTCCTCGTTGGTGAGCACGCGGCCCTGCATGGCATTCACGCCCAGGACCGTAAAATAATTTCCGGAAACAAGATGACCCTGCGCCCGCTCCGCGGCCCCACTCGACGTCGCATCAGCTCGCCTGACACTGAGCCTACTGTCGCCACTGCGGAAAGCGCTCAACTCCTGGAAGGAAGGGTCGTGTTCGCGCAGGTAACGGTACATGACATAGGAATAACGCTCCCTGCGGCCCGGCGGGATGTCGTCATCACTATACGTACTGGTCCCTTCGTTCGACGCGTCGGTGAAGACCACCAACTCTTCCGGCTTGTTCACCGGCAACGGTTTCAGCACGACAGCATTGATTAAGGTGAAGATCGCAGTGTTGGCGCCAATGCCCAGCGCGAGGTATCACCAGCGCCACGATTGTGAACGCCGGCCGCTTGAGCATTCCGCGCAGTCCAAAACGAATGTCTTTAAAGATTGTTTCCATAACTCTCCCCGAAAACTTCGGTCTTTGGTCTTGGGTCTTGGTCTTTGTGCTTTGTACTTGCTTACTTTGTCCCTTGCGATCGCTCTGATTGTCGACTTCCTCAATGAGATCGACGCCGTCACGAAGCCACGAAGCACCAAGTACTAAGAGCAAAGCACAAAGACCTAAAGCCAAAGACCCAAGACCTGATTTCTATTCGTACCTGAGCGACACCATCGGATCGACCTTCGTCGCTCGCCGGCCCGGCACGTAACAAGCCACCAGCGCGACAGCGGTCAGCAACACCGCAATCGCCGCGAACGTGGACGGGTCAGTCGGTTCGATCCCAAACAGCATCGTCCTCATCAAACGCGTAAGCAGAAACGCGAGCAGCAAACCAGCCGCGACGCCAATCAACGCCAGGAGCATTCCCTGCCCGATCACCATGCGAAACACGTCGCGCGGCTGGGCGCCGATCGCCATGCGAATGCCGATCTCGTGCGTGCGCTGCGTAACCGAGTAAGACATCACGCCGTAGATGCCGACGATGGCCAACACCAAAGCGATACCGGCAAAGATGCTGAGCAAGGTCAGGTTCAAACGCTCCGGCGCCACTGACTCAGCGCGGATATCGTCCATGGTGCGCACGCTATAGATTGGTTGATCCGGATCGATTGCAGCCACTTGCTGCCGCACGCCTGCGATCAACTGGTTCGGATCGCCGGAGGCTTTGAGTATTACAGTCATACTGCTGCTGGGAATCTGTTTGAAGGGAAAGTAGCCCTGCACTCGCTTTGAATCCTGGCTCAGGCCATCCATCTTCACCCGCCCAACCACGCCCAGCACGGTAAGAAACTGCGGATGTTCCTCGCTGCCCATCCCGATGCGTTTGCCGACCGGGTCTTCACTCGGCCAGTGGCGCTTGCGCAAACTCCTCATCAATGATGACGGCATTCAGCGGAGCCACGTCCCTTTCGAACTCCTTCAGCTGGCTGAGGTCCTTCCCGGCAATCCACGAACGATCGTCGTGGTCGTCAAAGTAGCGCCCGCGAATCAAGGGGATGTTCATCGCGCGAAAATAATCGGGCGTCACCAGACAGGCTTCCATCAATGGCGTCTGGTCGCGGACGGACGGGGCCGGTCGGCGATCACAAACGACGTCTGCCAGCCATTGTTGCCCAACGGTAATCCCGAAGCGGCGGCGGTAGCTTCGACGCCGGGCATGCCGCGCAGATTCTCCAGGAGTCGCCCGTAAAACTGATCCTGTTGTTCCGGCGTCTGGTATTTCTTTTCCGGCAAAGAGATGGTGAAGCTTGTCAGTTGATCGTAAGAGAAGCCGGGGTTCACCTTCTGCAAACGGTCAAAACTGCGAATCATCAGGCCGGCGCAGATAAGCAACACCAGCGTGAGCGCGACTTCAACCACCACGAGGCAGCTGCGCAGCCAGTGCTTGCCGGTCACTCCCCGGCCTGTCTCTTTCAAAGTTTCATGCACGTCGACGATACCGGCCTGCAACGCCGGTACGAGTCCGAAAAGGATCCCGGTCAACAACTGAAAGGCCGATCGTGAAAGCAAGGACACGCCAATCAAGCGCTATTTCTTTTGAACGCGGGATGGCGTCAGGACTTACATAGAGAATGAGGGCGATGCCCCAGCGGGCGATTAGCAAGCCCAGCGTGCCGCCGATTAGCGCCAGCAAAACACTTTCGGTGAGCAGCTGACGCGCAATGCGCCAGCGTCCGGCGCCCATCGCAGACCGAATCGCCATCTCCTTCTGGCGCGACTGCGCGCGGGCCAACAGCAGGTTGGCGATGTTTACGCAGGCAATCAGCAGGACCGCAGCAACGGCGCCAAACAAGAACCACAGCTTGCTGCGGATTTCTCCCACGAAGACTTCCAGCAACGGCTGCACGCCCACGCCGTTGCCCGCGTTTGAATCGTTGTACTGTTTTTCCAGGTTAGCGCCGATGTTGTCCATGTCAGCCTTTGCCTGCGCGAAGGTCACGCCCGGCTTCAGACGCGCGACTCCATACAGCCCAGGGTGATTGCCGCGCTGCAGCCAGTCCGGGTCGCCGGAGAGTTGACCGACCGGAACCCACATTTCCGCACGTCTGGGAAAGGCGAAACCTTCCGGCATTATTCCAATCACCGTGTAGCTCTTTCCGTTGAGCGTCAGCGGCTGATTCAGAATGTTCGCCTGTCCGCCAAACCGTCGTTGCCAAAGCGCATAACTCAAAACGACAACCGGAGTGCCGCCGGGCTTGTCTTCGTCGTTCGTGTAAAGACGGCCGAGCGCCGGATTGGCTCGCAAGGCCGCAAATAGATCAGCGGAAACCCGGCCGGTGACAATGCGTTCCGGCCTCGCCCATGCCGGTGAGGTTGTAGCTATCGCGGTTGTAGACGCCGATTTTCTCGAAGACCTGATTCTGGTTGCGCCAGTCCACGAAGTTTGATAGAGATCGAGATCTCGTCCATGGCCTTGCTGGTTTCATTGAGGGACACCAGACGATCTGACTCGGGATAAGGCAGCGGTCGCAGCAACACGGCATCGACAACGCTGAAGATGGCGGTGTTGGCGCCAATGCCAAGGGCCAACGCCATCACCACAACGAAGGTGATTCCCGGGCTCTTCAACAACATGCGGACGCCATAGCGCAAGTCCTGCCATATTTTCATTTTGGTGTTCTCTCTCCGTTCGCACCGGATCGAAGCGAATGCCTTGGTCTTTGATCTTGGTCTTTGTACTTAGTCCTTTGTGCTTGTGCTCTTGTTCTTGTTTTTCTGGAGATCTCAAATCTGGAAATCTGAGATCTCAAACCAGAGCAGAACCAAAGACCCAAGACCTAAGGCCAAAGACCTAAGGCCAAACCAAAGATCATTCATATCTGAGCGCTTCCAACGGATCGATCTGCGTCGCGCGGCGCGCCGGCAGATAACATGCGAGCAGTGCTACGGCCGTCAGCACTGCGGAGACCGCTGCAAACGTCGGCACATCCGTCGGCGTCACGCCGAAAAGCAAAGTTCGCATTAACCGTGTAAGCGCCAGCGCGCCAACGCAGTCCCACGGCTTCGCCAATCAGAATCAAAACCACGCCCTGCTTCAAAACCAGCGACAGCACATCTGTCATTCGCGCGCCGAGTGCCATGCGGATGCCCATCTCCTGGGTGCGTTGCGCGACCGTGTAAGAAAGCAACCCGTAGATTCCGACCACCGCCAACAGCAGCGCCAACACTCCGAACAAACCCATCAAGAGCATGCTGAGCCGTGGTTGCGCGATGCTGCCTGCCATGATCTCGTCCATGGTGGCTACGCTCGTGATTGGCTGATTCGGATCGATTGCCAGTACCGTGTTGCGCAGAGAGGACACGAACGCGTTCGGCTCGCTTCGCGTCCGCACCACCACGTTCATGTCCGGCAACGGCGACTGAGGTGGCCGGGACGTAATAGGCAGGTTCCGCCTGGCTGTTTAATCCAGCGGACCTCACATCGCGGGCAATGCCCACGACTTCAAACGTGGTGAGTCGCTGGTTGTTCCAGATTCGTGCCGGCGGACTCAAACGTAGTTGCCGGCCCAGCGCCGGCTCGTTCGGAAAGTATTTGCGAACGAAGGTCTCGTTTACGATCACCACTCCCGGGTGATCAGCATCGTCTTGCGCGGTGAATTGGCGACCACTGGTGAGCGGCGTTCCGACCGTGCGAAAGTAGTCCCAACCGACCGGGTGAAAATCAGCCGAGCCCAGCCCTCGGCCCTCGGCCGGCCCACAATTCTGAACGCATCAATCCAGTTGGCTTCCAGCGGATGGTCGTAGGCGATGGCCGCAGCTTCGACCTCCGGGAGCGCAGAGACGCGTTCGATCAGTTGATTGTAGAAAGGCGTTGATCTGCGTCGCGTCAGCGTACTTCGCCGCCGGCAGCGCCAAACTGGCCTTCAAAACTCTTTCCGGCCTGAAGCCTGGATCCACTTGCAGCAGTCGCCAATAACTCTTACGAGCAGCCCGGCGGAAGTTACCAGTACGACCGCCATGCTGATCTGGAAGACGACCAATAACTGGCGGAAGCGCTGGCGTCCAACGCCTGGGCCGGACACGCGACGACCCTGCTCGAGCGTAGACTGCAAGTCAGGCTTTGAAGCTTGCCAGGCAGGGATCAGACCAAACAGCAAACAGGTGACCAGCGACAGCAAGACTGTGAAGCCAAGCACCGGCAGATCGAGTTTGGTCTGATTGAAACGGGGAAACCGTGCGGGATCGAGTTTGACGATCGCATCGATACTCAACCCGGCCAACAAAACACCGGCGGTGGTTCCCAGGAGTGAAAGGAGCAAGCCTTCGATCACGAACTGCCGCATCAGACGACCTCGGCCCGCGCCCAACGCCGCCCGAATTGCTACCTCTTTGCTGCGCGTGGCGTGCTGCGCCAGCAACAGTCCCGCGATGTTGGCGCAAGCTATCAAGAGCACTACGCCAACCGATCCAAGCAGCGTGAACAAGGCCGGTCTGACATTGCCCACAACCTCGTTCATGAACGGGTTGACAATGATGCCCTCGCCCTTATTGGCGGCGTACTCTTGTTCCAGCCGTGTCCCAATCGTGTTCATCTCCGCGCGCGCCTGGTCGATAGTGACGTTTTCTTTCAGCCGCCCCAACACACCCAAAACGTGCGCGTTGCGATTGCCTGCCCATTGCGCGTTGAAAGACATCGGCAACCAGAATTGCTGCTCGTTCGGATCGAAGGATATCTTCCCCGAGGTCGTGGCCCAGCCCGGATAAATTCCCGCGGGCATGACTCCAACTACGGTGTAGCTGTTCCCATCGAGCGTGATCGCCTTGTTGACGATTTCCCGGTTGCCTGCATAGCGCCGCTGCCAAAAGTCATGGCCGAGGATCACAACATTGCCTTTGCCCGGCTCGTGCTCTTCCGGAAGAAACGATCGACCCAAAGTCGGTTGAATGCCGACCACAGCGAAGAAGCCCGAGCCGGCGCGCGTTCCCATCATCTGTTCCGGTTCGCCCTCGCCAGTGAGCGTCATGGTTGAAAAACCAAAGGGAGCCATGTCGGCGAAGGTCGTGTTTTGCTTCTTCCAATCGAAGAAGTTGGCGGGCGTGGCGCGCCGAGGTCCGCGCTCAGGAGCGCTTTCCCAAAGCGCGACCAGGCGATCAGGATTGTTGTAAGGAAGCGGGCGCAGCATTACCGCGCTGACGACGCTGAAGATGGCGGTGTTCGCGCCGATGCCAAGCGCGAGGGTGATCACGGCTATCGCGGTGACACCCGGGTGTTTGAGCAACATGCGCGCGCCGTAACGAGTGTCCTGCCAGAATGTTTGCATCATTTGTCGTCGCTCCGACTCTGCTTGGGTCTTTGGTCTTTGGTCTTGAACTTTGTGCTTTGCACTTTGTTCCTGGTTTTGTTTTAGAGACTAAGCTTGGAAACGAACGGCTACTCGACCACAAAGCACAAAGAACAAAGCACCAAGTACAAAGAGCTAAGTACAAAGAACTAAGTACAAACCCAAGACCAAAGACCAAAGCCCAAAGACCTAGGAAAGAATCATTCGTACCTCAGCGCCACCAGCGGATCGACTCTGCATCGCGCGACGCGCCGGTATGAAACAAGCAATCAGCGTGATCAGAAACAGCCCGCCGGCCACCGCGGCGAACGTTCGCGGATCTGTGGCCGGCACTTCAAACAAGAGACTCACGATCAGCCGGGTCAAGCCAAACGACGCGACCAATCCCACCGCTACTCCGACCAGCCCAAGCGATGACTCCCTGTTTGATAACGAGCCGCAGCACGTCGCTCTGCTGCGCGCCCAAAGCCATGCGCAAGCCGATCTCGTGAGTCCGCTGCTGCACCGAGTAGGACATCACGCCGTAGATTCCGACCGCCGCCATCACCAGGGCCACCAGCGAGAACACCGCCAGCAGAGTGGCGCTGAACCGCGATCGCGCCACGGAGTCGCCAGCAACCCTTCCATCGTGTTGACTTCGCCAATTGGTTGTTCGGGATCGAGGTTGCGAATCACGTTGCGAGCGCCCGGCGCGATGTTGAACGGATCGCCCTGCGTGCGGACAACAAACGTCATGGACGTGTAGACCAGCTCGGGCTGCGGCCAATACGCCATCTCCCGGCTGTCTATATCGAGCCCCAGGTGTTTGGCGTCGCCGACGACGCCGATGATCTCTGTCGGCACGTTTTCATCTTTCATGTTGATCGTGACGCGCTTGCCGAGCGGATCCTGGCCCGGCGAAATTCTTTCGCGCGAAAGTCTCGCTCACGACCACAACGTGCCGCATTTCCTTCGCCTCCTGCTCGGTGAACAGGCGTCCGCTCTTGAGCGGAATCTGCATGGCCTGAAAATAATTGGCGTCCGTGACGCAGATGCCGGTACTCAACTTCTGACCCGGCGGCAGCTGCCGGTTGCCCTTCAACTTCCAACGAAGTGCCTGAATGCGGGCCGGCAAACGGCAGCGTGTTAATTGCTCCAACCGCCTGCACGCCGGGCAGGGCGCGCAGTTGCTCGCTTGCCTGATTGAAGAAATTCATCACCTTCTGATCGTTGTCATACTTGCGTCCCGGCAAACTGACCCGCATGGTTAGCAGGTTGCTCGCATTGAACCCCGGATCGACCGCTCGCAGGCGGCTGAGGCTCTTCATGAACAACCCCGCGCCCACCAACAACACGAGCGCCATCGCCACTTGCATCACCACGAAGAGATTTCGCAGGCGATGGCTGCGGGCGCCACCACCGAGGTTCTTTCCCCCTTCTTTCAGTGAATCGTTTAGATCGAAACGCGCTGCCTCGAGCGCCGGCACGAGCCCAAAACAATTCCGGTCAGGAGCGTGAGCACAAAGGTGAACCCGAGCACCGGCAAACTAACAGTCACGCTGCGGAGATCCATCAACCCCGGGGACTCAAAGCAATGAGCGCTTTGGTCCCCCACCATGCCAGCAACAACCCAAAGGCGCCGCCAACAGCCGACAGCAGCACGCTCAGTCAGCAGTTGCCGCGCAATGCGCCAGCGACTGGCGCCCAGCCCGGCGCGCACCGCAATTTCTTTTTCCGCGAAGCGGCCCGCGCCAGTAGCAGGTTGGCGACGTTGGCGCAGGCGATCAGCAAGACCGAAACCCACCGCGCCCAGCAGAATGAACAGCGGCCGGCGAATCTCCCCGGTGAATTGTGTGCGTAAGGGAACAACGGTCACGCCCCAATGAGTATTAAAGTCCAGGTATTGCTGCTCGAGCCGCGCGCCAATGACGTTCATCTCGTTCTGCGCCTGCTCGAGAGTGACCCCGGTTTCAATCTCGCCACTGCCCTGGCAAATCGTCCCGCGGCGCTGGCGCAGTTCGTTTGAGACCTGCCATGGCGCATCCAGATATCCGGCGCCTTGTTGATCATCGAACCTTTTTGGACATACCAGCCAACTTCAGCCGGCAGTACGCCGATGATTGTGTTTGGGAGATTGTTCAGCGTGATTGTGCGGCCTACCACCTGGCTGCCGCCGAAGCGGCGTTGCCAGAGGCTGTAACTGATTACGACGACGTTTGGTTGTCCGTCTTTGCCAGTCATCGGCCGTGAACGTTCGACCCTGGAAAGCGTTCACGCCCAGCACTGAGAAGAGATTCGTCGTGGCGATTTGTCCGGGCACTTCTTCCGGCTCGCCGTCGCCGGTGAGATTGACGTTGCGATCAAAAACGCAGCCATGTCTACGAAGACACTGTTCTGGTCTTTCCAGTCGTAGAAGTTGCCGAGGTTGATCACGTTCTGCGGATTGCCCGCGCCGCTCCCTCGATTTTCCCAAACGATTGCCAGGCGCTCGCCGTCGGCGTAGCGGGAACGACCGCAGCAAGACTGCGTTCACCACACTGAAGAGCGCGGTGTTAGCGCCGATGCCGAGCGTTAGAGCGATGATTGCCACCAGCGTAACCGCCGGAGTCTTCCATAACATCCGCGCGCCGTAGCGCAGGTCTTGCCAGATTGTTTGCATTACGTTCCCCAACTCGTTCTTTTTCGTTCTTCGACCTCTTTCTGAGATCTCAGGTCTCGAAGTTATTCGTACCTAAGCGCCACCAACGGATCGACTTTCGTCGCGCGTCTCGCCGGGGAAATAACAAGCGACCGCCGCCACGCTCAGCAGGCCCAGCGCCACGCCCGCAAAAGTAATCGGATCTGTTGGTGTCACTCCGAATAACAGGCTGCAGCCAGCCAGCAGTCGCGTGACGGCAAACGCTCCCAACAAACCGGCGACGACGCCGATGAGCGCCAACACCAGTGCCCTGCCTCACGACCATGCGGATCACGTCACCGCGTTGTGCGCCCAGCGCCATTCTGAGTCCGACTTCGTGCGTGCGCTGCGCGACCGAGTAAGACATCACGCCGTAAAGCCCAATCGCCGCCAGAATCAACGCCAGTGCCGCAAACAATCCGATTAGTTGAAGATTGAACCGTTGCTGCCAGAGAGTGTCGGTAATGACATTCTCCATGCTGACAACGTTTGAAACTGCGACCGAGTGGTCCAGCGACCTGCCCGTTTCCTGCACCGCATTGGCGAGACTCTGACAGGCGCCACAGCAGTTCGTACAACCACGGTCATCGCGGTGTACTGCCGCGCGGTGCTCGTGAAAACTCGCCGCTCTGCTGAAACGGTAGATAGATTTCATCCTGACGGGGCATCGACCCAACTATCCTGCTTGACGTCTTTTACGACGCCGACGATGGTGAGCCAATGCAGCGAATCGTCGCGCGCTCCACCGAGCGCCACGCGTTTTCCTAACGGACTCTCATTGGGCCAGCCATGACGGGCCAGGGTCTCGTTGAGAATGATCACGCCAGGGGCGTCAACCGTGTCACGTTCGGTGAAATCTCGTCCTTCATGAAACGCGATGCCCATCGTCCGAAAGTAATTTGGCCGACTAACGCGGAACGCGGCTTCGAGGCCCCTGTCCGGGCAGCGACGGACGTCCCTCAATTGCGAGTGCTCGCCCCCAGCGGTCGCCGGCCAGCGGCAAGTGGTTGATCGCACTGACCGATTCCACGCCCGGCAGCGCGGCCAAACGCGCAGACAGCTGTTGATAGAATTCTTCTCGCGCGGATCCGACAAGCTGCGAAGCTCCGGCCAGCGAAGTCGTCATCGTCAGGACGTTGCGCGGATTGAAGCCAGGCTCGACGGCTTGCAGCTTGACGAAGCTATTCATCAGCAAGCCGGCGCCAACGAGAAGGACGAGGGCCAGCGCGAGCTCAGCCACGACCAGCATCTCGCGCAAGCGGCGCCGTCCGCCCGTGACCCCGCGTCCGGTCTCTTTGAAAACTTGATTCAGATCTGCCCGGGAAGCGGCAAGTGCCGGCGCCAGGCCAAAGAGAACACTCGTCAGGATCGAAACGGTGAAAGTGAACAGCAACACCATTCCATCCAACTTGATCTCGTTGAGGCGCGGGAGTTTCAAACTAAAGCTATTGCTGTTTCCACCCAGCAACGTAGTCAACCAATCGACACCCCAGACAGCCAGCAGCAAGCCGACGACTGCTCCGCAAAGCGAGAGCAACACACTTTCTGTCAACAACTGCCTGAGAAGCCGCCAACGGCTCGCGCCCAATGCCAGTCGCACGGCCGCTTCCTTCTGACGCCTTGACGCGCGCGCCAACAAGAGGCAGGCGACGTTGGCGCAGGCAATCAACAACACCAGGCCGACGGCAACTGACAACACCAACAAGCCGGCGCGCAGGTTGCCGACGACTTTCTCGTTAAGAGCGTCGACCTGAATTTCCATGCCCTGATTGACGCCCGAGTAGGCCTGCACGAGTTGCCGGTTTATGGCCGCAACCTCGGCTTGCGCCTGAGTTCGCGTGACCCCGGGTTTCAACCTGCCAAACACGCGCAACGAATTGCCGTCGCGGCTCGTCGCGCGGGCGCGCAAATCGAGCGGAGCCCACATCTCAGCGCGGGTAGACCAGAAAGGCGGAAATTGAAACTGCGGCGGCATTACGCCAACGATGCTGTAGGGCTCGCCGCTCAACGTGACCTGCTTGCCGACAACCTGGCTGTCGCCGCCAAAGGCGCGTTGCCAAAGCTTGTGACTCAATACGAGAACGTGATCTTTCCCCGGTTCAAAGTCTTCGGCTTGTAGCGTGCGGCCCAACAACGGAGAAACGCCGAGCAACTGGAACAGGCCGTCGCCCATGCCGCAAACCTGAGACTGGATTCCGCCCGATCGTTGTTGGCGAGCGTGCCGCCCCAGGCTTCGGCGGCTGACAGCTGCGTGAAACTCGTGCTGTTACTGCGCAGGTCGCAGAAAGTTTGCCGGAGAGACGGGCCCGCGCCCGTGGTTTAGCAACGTGACAATCTCTTGCGGGTTTCGTAGTTGAGCGGGCGCAGCAGCAGTCCGTTGACGACGCTAAAGATCGCGGCCGTCGCGCGCCGATACCCAACGCCAGCGTCAGTACTGCAACAAAAGTGAACCCTGGTTCCGCGAGCAACCTTCGCATGCTGAAACGCAGGTCTTGCCACAACATTTGCATTGTTCGTCCCCTGTTGGCTCTCTTCCTTTTTGGCCTTTGGTCTTTGGCCTTTGGCCTTTGAACTTCGAACTTTGTACTTTGCTCGTTTACATGGCGAACTCTCGCGTACAAACGGTCAACAGCACGAACACGGACAAAGCACAAAGTTCAAAATTCAAAATTCAAAATTCAAAATTCAGGACCAAAGGCCTAAAACCAAAGACCATTCAGATTCATTCGTACCGCAAGGCGATCAACGGATCGACTTTCGTCGCGCGGCGCGCCGGCACGTAGCAGGCGGCAAAGGCAACCAACGTCAACAACGCTGCTACGAGCCCAAAGGTCATCGGATCTTTCGCGGTGACGCCAAACAACAGCGTGGACATCACGCGGGTCAGCGCGTACGCGCCCAACAGCCCGAGCGCAATTCCGGCCAACACCAGAGCCATCCCCTGGCGCACGACCAGCTTTAAGACGTCGAGCCGGCGCGCCCAGAGCGCCATCCGCACGCCAATTTCGTGCGTTCGCTGCGTGACTGAATACGACATGACTCCGTAAATTCCGGTGGCCGCGAGCACCAACGCCACCAGGGCAAACAAACCGATCAACGTCGTGCGGTAACGCGGCGTCGCGACCGCAGTCGCCAGCCACTCCTCCATCGTCCTCAAATCGGCGACGGGCTGGTCCGGGTCGATTCCTTCACCTCACTGCGTACCGCCGCGGCCAGACTGCCTGGATCACCTTTGGTACGGATGACAACGTTCATCCCTCCCTCGTAAGTCGGCATGTACATGCAGGCGCGTGGAGTCACGTCTCCGGCGCGCGGTGGCGGATGTCGCCGACAATGCCGATGATTTCGAACGGCTGATTGCCAAACGACATCACCAGGCGTTTGCCGAGCGGTTCTTCGTTCGGAAAGGTCTGGTTGCGCCAGCAGCTCGCTGATGATCACTACCTTCGCGCCTCTGGCGAACCTCCTGTTCAGTGAAATTCCGACCGCGCAAAAATGGAATACGCATCGCGCTGAAGTACTGCCGGTTCACTCTCCTGAAGTCATCATCAAACGCTTGATCAATCGAAACCGGAGGGCGACCCCTCGACCGTGTACGGCATATCATTGGGCTGGCCGCTGAGCGGTAGTTCACTGACAAGCCCGACGTTTTCCACTCCCGGCAAGGCGCCGAGCCTGCTCTCGAGTTGTCAAAAGAAATTCGCTGACTTGTCAGGCGTGTCGTATTTCTGCCGGGATAAGTCGAGGCGCGCAGTCAAAACGTTTTGCGCATCAAACCCGGGACTCACGTTCTGCAACCGAATCAAGCTTCTGATTAACAACCCGGCTCCAATCAGGAGCACGACGGCGATGGCACTCTCAAGCACCACCAAAACGCTGCGGGTGCGATTGCGCTGACCGCCTTCAGACGCGCTGCGCCGCCTTCCTTCGAGCGACTCGCTCAGGTTCAGACGCATCGGTCCGGAGCGCGGGCGCGAGACCAAACAGCACTCCGGTCAGCAGCGAAATCAAAAGCGTGAAGGCCGAGCACGGTGCGCGTCGATGCTCACCTGTGCGGTTCCGGGAATGCTTCCGGCGCTCAGCGTCACCAGTAGATCGACTCCCCACATCGCGCAGCAGCGCCCCCAGACGTGCCACCGACCAACGCCAACAAGACGCTCTCGGTAATCATTTGCCGCACGATGCGCCAGCGCGCCCGCGCCCAGTGCGGTACGCAGCGCGATCTCTTTCTGTCTGCCCGCCGCGCGCACCAGCAGCAGATTCGCGACGTTTGCGCAGGCAATCAGCAGAACAAAGCCGACCGCGCCAAACAGAATGAATAGCATCGGCCGTGTGTTGCCCACCAGTTGTTCTCGCAGGGAAACCAAGCGCAGGCTCCAGCCGGTGTTCGTTTCGGATACTGCTCTTCCAATCGCCGCGCCACGGCGTCCAGTGTCCGCCTGGGCCTGCGCGATGGTTACTCCGGCTTTTAGTTTTCCGATCGGTCGCGATGAAATGCGCCTTGCGTTGCTTCATGCCCGGCGAGATGTCGAAGTTGATCGGAATCCACAATTCCGCTGAAGTTTGGGAAACTGAAATTCGGCGGCATCACGCCGAGCACTGCAAAGCTTTTGCCGTCGAGGGTGACTGTTTGGTTGACGATATTCGGATCACCGCCGAACCGTTTCTGCCAGAGTCCGTAGCTCGAGCACCGTCACCTGATCGCTGCCGGGCTTTTCGTTTTCGAGCAGGAAGGTGCGGCCCAGCGCCGGTTGCACTCCGAGCGCCTGAAAATAGCTGCCGGTAACCGCGGCGCCGGTTAGCCGTTCGGGCTCGCCGGTGCCCGTCAGGTTCAACGGCCGGGGAACGAAAGCGACGCGGCAAACTGTTCGAACGTGCTGTTCTGTTGGCGGAAGTCGAGAAAGTCGAGCGGCGCAACACTGGCGCGGTTGCCGCCGTTGCGAATGTTGCCCCACATCCAAACCAGCCGATCGGGTTCAGCAAAAGGCAGCGGACGCAGAGCACCGCGTTGACCAGGCTGAAGATTGCGGTGTTGGCGCCGATGCCGAGCGCCAGTGCGACTAGGGCAATCGCGGTGAAGCCCGGTCGCTTCAACAAACTTCGAAAACCATAGCGAATGTCTCTGAACAGGGTTTCCATTTTCTTGCTTTTGCTTTCTCGTGTTTGGGGCTTCGCGCCTTTAGAGTACAAAGACCAAAGGCCAAATACCTAAGACCAGCTATTACTCGTACCTGAGCGCCACCAGCGGATCGACTTTCGTCGCGCGACGCGCGGGATGTAGCAAGCAACCAGCGCGACCAACCCGAGCAGCAAAGTAATCGCCACAAAGGTCAGCGGATCGGTCACACTCACGCCGAACAGCAACGTTCTCGAGCAACCGCGTCAGCGCCAACGAAGCCAGCAAACCAACCGACGATTCCAGCGGATATCCAGCAGCATTCCCTGCCTGATGATCATCCGCAGCACGTCGCCGACCTGCGCGCCCAGCGCCAGCCGAATACCAAACTCATGCGTGCGCTGCGTGACGCTGTAGGCGGTCACCCCGTAAATGCCCGCGGCCGAGAGCAGCAATGCAATGCCGCCAAAGAGGCCCAGCAGGAACACGTTGAAACGCGGTTGCGTGACTGCGGCGCTCACAATGTGGTCCATGGTTTTGACATCGGAGACCGCGGCCGACTTGTCTACTTCCGCCGCGCGCGCTGCGGACAGCGGCGGCAACGCTGGTCGGCTCAACCGTGGTGTGGACGACCACCGACATGTTGGCAAACGAATCCTGGAGCGATGACAGGTAAAACTCGGGCGCGGCCTCTTCGCGCAGCTCGAGGCTCCTGACATTGGCCACCACGCCGATAATCTCCCACCAGATTGGGCTCGCCATTGTTGCCGAAGCTGATTCTCTTCCCGAGCGGGTTTTCGTTCGGGAAATTACGCACGGCGAGCGCTTGATTAATCATCGCCACGCGCGGGGCGTTTCCGAGGTCGCGGTCGTTAAAGCCGCGCCCCTGGACCACGGGAATGTTCATCGTGCGAAAATAATCCGGGCTAACACAGCGATAGTTTCCGCCCGGCCATTTGTCGATGGTCAGCGGCGGGCGGCCCTCAATTCTGAAACCGGCTTGCGGGCCTTTATCCAGCGGCAGCGTATTGATCGCGCCGACCGCGGCCACGCCTGGAATCGCGCTGATGCGCTGCAGGGTTTTGTCGTAAAAGAGATGTAGTCAGCGTCGGTGCGATAGTTGCTGCCGGCTGGCGAGAGCCGCATGGTCAGCACCTGCTCTGAAGTAAAGCCGGTGTTGACCGACTGCAATCGCAGAAAGCTGCGAAACAAGAGTCCGGCGCCAGCCAGCAGTACCACCGACAAAGCGCACCTCGCCGACAATCAGGAGACTGCGCAGGCGGTTGTGTCGCCGGCTGCTCGAAGCGCCGCGTCCGCTCTCCTTCAACGACTCCTGAACGTCGGCCCTCGAGATTTGCAGCGCCGGCGCCAGGCCAAACAGAATTCCGGTCAGGACCGACGCGACGAACGTGAAACGCAACCACGCGCCAGTCCAGCTTTATCTCACATCAGGCGCGGAAAATCCTGCGGCAAGAGCTTGGTCAGCAGCGCCACGCCCCACAAGGCGAGTAGCAGTCCGGCGACGCCTCCCACCAGGGCGAGCATCAGGCTCTCAGTCAGCAACTGTGCTGGATCACGCGCAGGCGCGAGGCGCCCAGGGCAGTGCGAATGGCCATCTCTTTTTGTCGCGTCGCGGCGCCTGCCAACAGCAGGTTTGCCACGTTCGCGCAGGCAATGAGCAAGACGAAACTGACGGCGCCGAACAACAACAGCAACATCGAGCCGGTTTCGCCGACGAGGTGCGTGTGTAATGAAACGACGCGATTGAAGCGGCGATTGTTGGTGTCGGGATACTGTTGCCGCAGCCGCGCGGTGATCGTTTCCATTTCACTTACCGCCTGCGGTAGACCGACCCCGGGCCGCAGCAAACCGACCGCCGCAAGCATTCCAAACCCGCGCACCTGGGTCGGGTCCATGCGTTCGTTCATTGTCGGAGCAGAGCCGGAAGGGCGGCACCCACACGTCAGTCTTGTCTGGATACTGAAAGCCGGCGGGCGCGATGCCAACCACCGAATAGCTGGCGCCGTCGAGCGTGATTGGTTTCCCGACCAGCGAAGCGTCGCCGCGCAAAACGTCGCTGCCACAGCGCATGACTGATGACCACGACCGGCGCGTGGCCCGCCTGTTCGTCCGCCGGTATGAAAAAGCGTCCGAGTTGGGGTTCAGTGCCGAACACGGAGGAAGAAATTGGCGGAGAGTCATTGCCAGATCGATTCGCTCCGCCTGATCAGCCAGCGCCGAGTTTGCAGGCCGCGTAAGAATGGCGGCGAGTTGTTCAAAGACCGTGTTCCTGAGCCCGCCAGTCGAGAAAGTTGGCTGGCGTAACCTGAACTCTTTGCCACTCGACATGCGAGTTCCTGAATCGCGACGATGCGCTCCGCGTGTTGGTAAGGCAAGCGGTCGCAGCAAGACCGTATTGACGACGCTGAACATAGCCGAGCTGGCGCCAATGCCGACCGCAAGCGTCACCACGACGATCGCGGTAAAGCCGGGTGCTTGAGCAAACTGCGAAGACCGTGGCGGATGTCTTTTAAGGATTGTGTCCATTAGTCGTAACTCTCGAAAGATTGGTCTTTGGTCTTTGGTCTTCGGCCTTTGGCCTTCGGTCTTTCTGTTTTGTACTTTGTTCTTAGTGCTTGGTTCTTTGTACTCAGGTGCCTTTTCCGAGGCGCGCGTTCACTCAAGTAGGCACAGGCGACGGGAAAAACAGCGGAACAACGTCGCGACAAGTACAAAGAACAAAGCACGAAGAACAAAGCTCAAAGACCTAAGGCCAAAGACCCAGGATCAATCTGCTATTCATATCTCCAGCGCCACCAGCGGATCGACCTTCGTCGCTCGGCGCGCCGGAATGTAACAAGCCAGCAGCGGAGACAGGACCAGCACCGCCGCGACGGCGATAAATGTCGGCTCGTCGGTCTGGTGTCACTCCAAACAGCAAAGTGGCAAGCAACCGCGTCAGAGGCGATTGCGCCCGCCACGCCGATAACCACGCCGAGCAGCGTCAACGTCATCCCGTTTCTGATGATCAGTTTCAAAACGTCCGTCGCGCGCGCGCCGAGCGCCATGCGGATGCCGATTTCCTGCGTCCGCTGCGTGACGGCGTAAGACATGACGCCGTAAATGCCGACCGCCGCCAGCACCAGCGCCAGCCCGGCAAAGATCCCGAGCAGCAACATGTTGAAGCGCCGGGCCGCAAACGATGCGGCCGAGACACTCGTCCATCGTTTTGAGTTCGGTGACGGGCAGTTGCGAGTCAACTTTCCAAATCTGTTGCTTGACGGCCTGGGCCATCGCGTCCGGGTCTCGACTGGGTACGCGCGACCACTGTCATCCAGCGTTTCCAGGGATTGATCTGCGTGTACGGCGAGTATGAGCGCGGGTTCTTCGGGCAGGTCGAGGCCGAAATGCTTGACGTCGCCGACGACGCCGACAATCGTCATCCAGTGAAGCTCCGGGTCGCGCGCCCAGCGAACGCGTTTGCCGAGCGGATCTTCATTCGCGAAATACTGGCGCACCATGGCGTCATTCGCGATGCCCACCAGCGGCGCGTTGTCCGCGAAGTCCAGTGGCTCAAAGTCGCGGCCCAGGCGCAGCGGAATCTTCATCGCGTGAAAGTAGTCGCCCAGAATGCTGCGCGTTTCCAGGCTGGGCTCGTCGCCGGGAGCAATCGGCGGACGGTTCTCGATCAGAAAGTCGTGATCGAGCGAGTCGCCACTGAGCGGCAGCTCGCTCACCATCGCGGCCTTCACGCCGGGCAAGCGAATTGACGTTGTCGAGCGTCTGCGTGCGAAAGCGTGTCTGCTTGTCGACTTCCTTGTAGCGCGCTTCGGGCAACTCAACCCGCATCGTTAAAGATGATCGGTGGCAAAGCCGGGCTCAACCGATCGCAGCTTCCAAAACGTTTTGATTAGCAGACCCGCGCCGACGAGCAGCACCAGAGCGATAGCCAGTTCGACGACTACGAACGTGCTGCGCAATCGTTGCCGCGCGCCTCCGGCTGTCGCACTGCGGCCGCCTTCCTTCAGTGATTCGTTAACGCCAACGCGCGAAGCGCTCCACGCCGGCAGCAAAGCCAAAGACGAGGCCCGTGAATAAAGAAACACCGAAGGTGAAAGCCAGCACGCGCGCGTCGACGCCAATCTCCTGCAGGCGCGGCAGATTGTCCGGCTTGAGCGCAACCAGCAAACTGGTTGCCCAAATTGCCAACAACACCCCAACCGCGCCGCCGGCGAAAGAAACAATCAGGCTCTCGGTAAGAAGTTGACGAATCAGACGCCAACGGCCTGCGCCCAGTGCCGTTCGAATCACAAACTCGCGTTCACGCTCGGCGGCGCGCGCCAACAGCAGATTCGCAAAATTCGCGCAGGCAATCAGCAACACCAAACTCACCGCGGCAAACAACAACGATCAGCGATCGCCGCGACTCGCCCACAATGCGCTCCTGCAAAGGAATCAGCACGGTGGTGCGGTTCTTGTTGTCCGCCGGGTACTCAGTTGCGAGGGTTTTGTCGATCACCTGCATCTCGGCAGCGGCCTGTTCCAGGGTGACGCCAGGCGCCAGGCGAGCGTACGTGCGCAGGAAGTGGACGCCGCGAAAGTTCGCAGCGAGCGGATTTGAAACGTGTACGGGCGTCCATGCTTCAGTGTTCTCGCGTGGA
>ERZ1370068.9726-contig-8482_pt1 | contig 25883 bp, 30 predicted proteins | sample MGYA00561227_ERZ1370068 | MGnify/ENA primary metagenome ERZ1370068 (study PRJEB38410, sample SAMEA6850437) | metagenome | study: Metagenomic assessment of the ecological functions of the soil: analysis of the soil microbiota associated with the...
GTCGTGCACGCATTGGCGTCGTCGCACGCGAGCGGTGTGCCCGGCGCGCAGAAGCCTGCCGAGGCAGGTCTCGGCGCCGTTGCAGACGGTGAGGTCGTCGCACGGCAGGCCGTCGGCGACCGGCGTGATCTGACATCCGACACCGGGGATGCACGACTCGTTCGTGCAGGGGTTGCCGTCCGTCGCAACCGGCGGGCGGGCCGGAGACGCAGGTGCCGCCGAGGCAGGCCCTCGGCGCCGTTGCACGGATCGCCGTCGCCGCACGGCTGGCCGTCCGTCACCGCGGTGTGCTGGCAGCCGAGCGCCGGATCGCAGGAGTCGGTCGTGCACGGATTGGCGTCGTCGCGGGCGAGCAGCGTGCCAGGCGTGCAGACGCCGCCGAGACAGACCTCGGCGCCGTTGCAAAGGTTGAGGTCGTCGCACGGCAGGCCGTCGGCGACCGCGGTGTGCTGACATCCGAATCCGGGAACGCAGGACTCGTTCGTACACGGGTTGCCGTCGTCGCAACCGGCGGGCGGGCCGGAGACGCAGGTGCCGCCGAGGCAGGACTCGGCGCCGTTGCACGGATCGCCGTCGCTGCACGGCTGGCCGTCCGCCACGGCGCTGTGCTGACATCCGAGCGCCGGATCGCAGGAGTCGGTCGTGCAGGCGTTTGCCGTCGTCGCACACGAGCGCCGTGCCCGGCGTACACGTCGGCGACGCACGTCTCCGCGCCGTTGCAGACGGTCGCGTCGTCGCACGGGCTGCCGTCGGGCAACAGGGCGTGCGCGCAGCCGGTCACGGCGTCGCAGGTGTCGGCGCTGCAGGGATCGCCGTCGTCGCAATCGAGCGCGCGTTCCGCCGAGGCAGAGGCCGCCGCCGCAGGTCTCGCTGCCGTTGCACACGGTGCCGTCGCTGCACGCCGTGCCGTCGGCGACGATCGTGTTCGACGCACGTTCCACCGGCGTCGCACGCGTCGGTCGTACAGGCGTTGCCGTCGTCGCACTCGACCGCGGACGCGCAGGTGAGCGTGAAGCAGCATCGCACTGTCGGGCGTGAGATTCCGCACGCCGCCGATGCGGACGCGCTCGGGCACGCCAGATGAACTCGATCTGATCGGCGCGGTTCCCGACGCCCGATGTAGTCCCAGATGCCGATCGGCATGTCGGAGTAGCCGCCGCCGCGGGATCAGGTTCTGATCGCCGTCGAGGAAGACGCCAAGTCGACGCTCGCGACGGTCATCTCGGTCGTGAGGACGCGGTTCTTGTCGCCGAAAGATGACGACGCCGTCGGCGTGGATGTTCTTGAAGCGGCCGCCGGCGAGCCGGTGGCGGTTGCCGACGAAGAACGCGCCGGTCTGCACGTCCTCCATCGTGCGCGCGGCGCGTGCGCACGCGATCGGAGTTGCACGCGCAGCAGGCCCGACCAGCCGTCTTGCCCGCGAGCGCGGTGCCAGGGTTCCTCAGGCGGAGGTCCTGAGCTTCCCGCGGCCGCCCTCGCTGTACTGGAACCCGTGCTGCACGAACGGCTGCCTGAGGCCGTCGCCCTCGACGAGTCCCTCGATCACGCGCACCACGGTGTGGGCACCGATCGCCGCCGCCATGGCGGCGCGCTGGTTGCCCGCGAACGTCATCACGCGCGCCGAGATCATGGAGCGCCCCGGGATGATGTGGCCGAGGATGCCGGGGTTGATCGTGCCGCTGTCGACGAGGAGACCGACGCCGGAGTCGCATTCGGCGCGCGCGCCCGCGGCGCCGTTGATCGTCGCTGTTGACGATCGTGCCGCTCGCGTTGCTCAGGAAGATGCCGGCCGTGATCGGGCTGCAGCCGGGCGCCGCGTAGCCGGTCAGGTCGACGACGACGTTCTCGATCCGCACCGCCGACCGGACGACGGTGAGCGCCGCCGCAACCGGGTTGCCGCTCGACGGCCGGAACCGAGTTCGGGAGCGACGTGGGGCGATCCGGGGAGGACGAAACCGTCGGGAATGCCGCGGATCGGGTGGTTGTCGCGCAGGATGACCTGCTCGTCGTACGTGCCAGCGCAGAGCATGATCTCGTCGCCCGGCTGCGGAGGCGGCGAGGGCCGCGTTGATCGTGTGGTACGGCGCGGTCGGGCACTGGACGTTGTCGTCATCGACGACACGCATGAGCCCGAAGGACACGCCCGGCGCGACGACACCGAGCAGCATGGCCACGACGACGAGCCCGCCGACCGTCGTCCGCGAGCTTCAGCTGACCTCTCCCCGTGGTCTGGAGCACGCTTGTCCCCCGTTTCAGCTCACGGCACGATGAGCGCTTCGATCGCCGCGATTGCCGTGTCCGCGGCCGTCGTCAGCTGAGTCGCCAAGGTCTCCGCGAGCTTGTCCTTCGTCAGTGCCCGGTTGACGACCCGCTTCCACGTCCGGATGCGCCTGATCGCCGCCTGCAATCGGAGCTGCTCTTCCTGCACGCTCGTCGTCATCGACGAGATGAGAATCTTCTGCACCTTGTCGAGCGCACGCTGGAGCTTGACCTTCACCTTCTGCTTGATGGCGCCGGAGCCCGCCTTCGGGAGCCGACCGACGCCTCGACGAGGAGGGCTCGCAGCTGATCGATCAGGCAGATCACGCCCGGCGTCCCCGTCCCGGGATCGTGCACGCATCCGTCGATCGGATCGCAGCTGTCTGACGGTGCACGTGATGAAGTCGTTGCAGCCGGCCAGGATGTCCGGCGTCGGCGTCCCCGGCGTGCACGCTCCCGTGCCCGGATCGCAGGTCTCGAGGCCGTCGCAGATGTCGTTGTTCGAGCACGCGTTGGTGCTCGTCACGATGCACACGCCGCCCGAGCAGGCGTTCGCGGTGCAGAGGGTGCCGTCGTCGCAGGCGTTGAGATCGTTCACCGTGTGCGCGCAACCAACACCGAGCGTACAGCTGTCGTCGGTGCAGCTGTTCTCGTCGTCGCACGTGGGCGGCGTTCCCGGGAGGCACGCGCCCGTCGCCGGATCGCAGGCCTCGTCGCCGTTGCACGGCTCGCCGTCGCCGGCGTTGCACGTGACGGCCGCCGGCGTGAGCGGGCCGCTGCACACGCCGCCCGAGCACGCGTCCGGGCTCGTACAGGCGTCCGAGTCGGAGCACGGGTTCGCGTCGTTGACGGTGTGGAAGCAGCCGGTCGCGCTGTCGCACCCGTCGTCGGTGCAGTCGTTGCCGTCGTCACAGACGGGCGGGACGCCGCCGAGACAGAGGCCCGTCAGCGGGTCGCAGGTCTCGAGGCCGTTGCAGGCGTCGGCGTCCGCGCACACGACCGGGCGTGCCGACGCAGTCGCCGGCGGCGCAGGTGTCGCCGGTCGTGCAGAGGTCGGTGTCGTCGCAGGGGTCGGTGTTGGGATTGAAGAAGCAGCCGCTCGCGCTGTCGCAGCCGTCGGTCGTGCAGGGGTTCAGGTCGTCGCAGACGGGCGGCGCGTTCGGAATGCACAGGCCGGTCGCGGCGTCGCAGACCTCGGCGCCGTTGCACGCGTTGCCGTCGTCGCACTGCGTGGGCACGCCGGCGCAGATGTTGTTCGCGCAGACGTCGCCGGTCGTGCAGAGGTTGTTGTCGTTGCACGGCGCCGTGTTCGGGAAGTGCACGCAGCCGAAGAAGTAAGTCGCAGGTGTCGTCGGTGCACGGGTTGGTGTCGGCGCAGTTCGGCGTCGTGCCCACTCCGCACACTCCCGTCGCCGGATTGCAGGTCTCGACGCCGTTGCAGGCGTTGCCGTCGCTGCAGATGATCGGCGTGCCCGCCGCGCAGCTGTTGTTCACGCACTGCTCGACGCCGTTGCAGAGGTTGCCGTCGCTGCAGTCGCCGTCCTGCGTGCACGGCTGCGGGCAGTTGGCCGTGCACGGCGGCTCGCTCGACGCTTGCATGCGCCAGCTGAGGATGACGTCGCGGAGCCCGGGAACGCTCGGCACGTCGTCGATCGTGACCGCGCCGACGAGAGGTCACGCCGCGGATGTCCTTCTCGAGCATCTGCATGGCAGTCGAACCGCGCACCCTGCTCCGAGCTCCCGACGGAGACGCCCGGGCTGGATTGTCGGCGTCGAGGATGCCGGCCGACGTCGTCCCGGTCGTGAGCCGCAGGAGCGCGCTCGATGCCGCTCAGCTTATGACTTGTCGTCAGCCGGTGCAGAACTGGTTGTCGAGGCCGGCGTCGACCGAGATCTTCGCCGTGAGGGGCAGATTGATGTTCGCGTCACCCGGCAGATAGTTGCCGGAGAGCACGGTGCTCACCGGTCCGTTGCAGGTCGGCACCTTGCCGTCGACGCAGGCCTGGATCGGCGTGCAATCGGTCGCCTGCGCTGCAGGCGAGCCCCGCGCGGACGCCGCTGTCGCACGTCCGGCCACCGCACACCCCGTTCGGGCAGCCCCCATCGGACGTGCAGACGAGGCCCACGTTCAGGCCGGCGGTGCAGGTGCCCGCGCCGCACTTGGGACACGGATCGAAGTGCGGACCGGTGAGCGGTCCCTGGCACGACGGGTCGTTCTCGCGGCAGCCGCTGAGACAGTTCGGGTCCTGGCTCGCGTCGAGGCTGCTGATCCTGGAGCGCGTTGACGTTGATGCCGCTCTTGCCGCCGTTGCAGTCGAGGACGCCCTGCCCGTCGCCGATCGCCTCGAAGCAGACGGCACCGAACGACGGGACCGGAATCGGCGGCAGGACGATGCTCTCCTGCGGGATCTTGATCGAGCGCCTCGGCGTCGAGGTTCTGGCCGGTGATGTTGATGTCGAAGCCGCCGCCCGAGATCGGCGCGATGTACGAGCCGTCGCGGGTCTTCAACCGCACGATGCTGCCCGTCTGGCCGACGCCGGGCTGGAGATCGAAGCCCTGGCTGCCGGGCGAGCGGATTCGGCAGGCGCTCGAAGACGTTGAGCGCGTAGACGAAGCGACCCGGGATCCCCATGCCCATCGGGTCCTCGGTGCTGTCGTAGAAGAAGATGTTGTCTGCGGTCGCGACCGGGTTGTCGGAGACTCCGGGCCCGTGCGTCACCTGGTAGAGCGAATCGTAGAGCAGATCGTAGATGAAGAGGTGCTGGCTCACCGGCGCGCCGGTGCCGAGGAGGTCGCTCGTCGAGACGAAGGCCGCGTAACGCGCGTTGCCGGCGAGCGACGGGCTCGATGCTGTCGCCGAACGCCCTGTTCGTGAGCTGCCGGAACTGCCCGAGCTGGCGGTCGAGAAGGAAGATCTCAGACCCGGTCGAGGCCGTTCGCCGACGATGTCCGCCGTCGACTGGAAGAGGACGAAGCGTCCGGTCAGGTCCATCGTGGCGTGCGTGCTGTCGCCGATGCCCGCCGTCAGCTGCGTCTTGCGGTTGGTCTGGCGCTCGTAGACGAAGAGCTGCTGGAAGCCGTTCGCGAAGCCCGTGACGGGCGAGTCGGAGTTGAAGAGGACGAGCGGCGCGCTGTCGCCGCCGCCGACCATGATCCCGCCGCTCGTCGCCGGGGCCGCTCGTGATCTGCCGGAAGTACGTGCAGCCGTTCAGGTCGCACTGCTGCTGCGGCGTCCAGTAGTAGACGTTCGTGCCGGTAGCCCCGGTCCCGAGCACGTCGGCATTCGACTCGAAGGCGATCAGGTTGCCCGCGTTCGAGATGCGGGGCCGGACGCTGTCCTCGCCGAAGTTCGTGAGCTGGCCTGATGTTCCCGGTCTGCTTGATCCCACGTGAAGATCTGCCGCGCCGTGATGCTGTGATGGAGGAAGTCGGAGTTCGAATCGAAGACGATCGTGCCGCCGTTCGACGTGCTCGCCGGGTTGTGGCTGTCGCCCGTCGGATAGTTCGTCACCTGAAAGAGGACGCGCGGCGGGTTGTTGTCGAAGAGGAAGATCTCGTTCCCGCTCGACCCGTTGCCCATGATGTCGGTCGTCGACTCGAAGGGCACCCAGCGCGCGATCGAGCCCTGCTGATACGGGTGCGACGCGTCCGTGTCCGGGAGGCAGGTCGCGAGTGGGTTCGCCGACGACTTGCAGGAGAGAACGAGCTGGAACGGCGTCTGGCGATGCAACGCCCGCACGACGACCGGCGTCGCGAGGAGGAGCCCGAGCGCCGCGGCGATCGCGGTCACGCGCACGATGAGAGTCCTCATGAGCGCAGCCCCCGCACCCAGATCGTTCAGGGCTGCGTTGATCGTGATTCACCAGGTTGTAGATCGCGGTGTTGAGATCGGCCTGGATCTCTGGCGAGAGCCTGAGTCGTCATAGGCCAGCTTGAGGGCGGCCTTCTGGAGCAGCTTGGCCGCGCGCAGCAGCTTCTTGTGCCGCCTTCTTCGGCGCCTTGGGATTGACGTGGGTGACGATGCGGACGCGCGCTGTTGATCGGCTTCGCTGATCTTCGCGCTGACACCCGACGGAGGTTTCACCTGATCGGCGCGGCAGCCGAGGCCGTCCACGAGCGCCTGATCTCGTGCCCGCAGCCCTCGAGCGTGATCGCAGAAGTCGCGCGTGCAGGGATCGCCGTCGAGGCAGCTGACGTCGGTCGTGGCCGCAGCCGGTTTCGGCGTCGCAGGTGTCGTCGGTGCACGCGTCGTCGTCGTCGCAGTCGAGGCCGTCCTGCGCGACGCACTCGCCCGCTTCGCAGCGCCCGACGCCCGAGCACTGGTCGCCTTCCGTGCACGCGGTGCCGTCGGCGACGATCACATGGCTGCAGAACGTGCCGTTCTTGCACGTGTCGGTCGTGCACGCGTCGACGTCGTCGCAGCGCGAGGTCAGGGCTGCCCGGCGCCGGCTTCGAGCACGGACTCGCCGAGCTAGGTCGGCCGGAAGCCAGATCTTGCCGGCCTCGAAGTAGTGATCGGGATCGTAGTCGACGAGGTAGATCTGCTTCGCGCAGGCGCCGGTCGCGGCGACGTCGGCGTCGGACGCGAAGGTGCGCGAACCAGGTGCCGAGCGACGCGCTGACGGGCGGGAAGATCGTGCCGCGCGCCGTGATCTGGTACACGACGTGGAAGAAGTCCTGCTTGAAGTCGAGGGCGAAGAGACGCTTGCCCGAGCTGCCGTTCTCGAGGATGTCGCCGTCGCCGATGAAGAGCAGGCGGTCGCCGCCCGGGCCGACCGAGACGTTCGTGCAGTTGCCGGGCCCGAACGTCATCTGCTCGATGAAGGGCAGCTCGCCCGAGAGCAGGCGGGCCCGGTAGATCTGCGTGCCGGCGGTCGGCTGCGCGCCGGGCAGGTCGGTCGCGTCGGACTCGAAGTAGACCTCCGAGGGCGAGCGCTCGTCGAGGAACGGGTTGCGGCTGTCCGCGTTTCCCGTCCGTCATCTGGAAGAGCGTCTCGCTCGACTTTGTCGTACCAGAAGATCTGCGAGATGCCGGTGTCGTGACCGTCGCCCTTGAGGTCGGCGGTCGACGAGAACGCGAGATGCGTTCCGACGCGGTTGAACATCCCACCGCGGCTCGGACCGGCGCCGTTCGTGATCTGCCAGAGCAGGCCGCTCTGGATCGAGTACATGAAGACCTGCCGGATGCCGGTCGTTCCGCCGAGGAGCGGCGCCGTCGACTCGAAGACGACGAGCGCCCTTCTCGTTGAGCGATGCGCGCGTGCTGTCGCCGCGGAGTCGCCGGTGACGGGCGTGATGTGACCGGTCGTGAGGTTCCTGACGAACACCTGTCGCCGGTTCGCGGCGCCGCCGGTGAACGCGTCGTTGAAGCTGCCGAAGGCGTCGAACGCGACGACGTTGCCGTCGACGCTCACGCTCGGATTCGCGACGTCGTCGTCGGCGGAGGCCGAGGTCGCCTTGCGGTAGATCGGCTGCGGCTCTTCGGGACACGGCGGGAGGTCGCGGCCGGCCGACGTGGTCTCGGCGAGCGGACGGAGGTCGGGACGGCCCTTCTGGCAGGCGAAGTCGAGAGGCTGAAGACGTAGACCTGCCGACCGACGCTGCCGACGGAGGTCAGGTCGGTCGGGGAGATGAAGGCGAAGTAGTCGCCCCAGGACCGCGTGACCGGATGATCGTGAGAAGCGCCCTTGGAGATCAGGCTTCCGTGCGGCGTCTCTTTGTGGAGTGCCAGGGTGGGCCGGGCGACGCCCATGACCAACACAAACCCCACCAACAATCGGCGAGCCGATCCGCGCCCACGGAGCATGGCGGGCGGATCGAGCAGAAACTGTGCCAGCAGACCCCTGCGCAGAGGCACTCCATCTCGATGATTTCCCGATGGATTCCCCAGCGAGCCACGCGGGAAATCCTGTAGCTCAGCTCCATCATGCAAAAAGGCGAGATTGCTCTCGCGCCGTCGCACCAACGTCGCAGGGCACGTGCCCAGCAGGGCGCGCGTGATTGCTCGCGGAAAATAACTGCCATACAGCCCCCAATCATGGCCAGCCTCAGCGAGGTAGTCCTCACGGGATTCGCGCGCACCGCGTTCGGTCGCGCCGACTCCGCGACGCGGAGTCTTCCGACACGTCCGGTCCGACGACCTCGCCGTATCCGTCCTGCGCGCCGTCCTCGAGCGGACCGGCGTCGCGGCGGCCGACGTCGACGGCGTCATCCTCGGCGCCGTCGAGATGATGGGCGAGCAGGCGCACCCGGGCACGGCCATCCCCTTCCTCGCGGGCTTCCCGAGCACGTCGTCGGCTCGAGCCTCGAGCGCGCCTGCACCACCGCCATGATGTCCGTGCACGTCGCGACGATGCAGATCCAGACCGGACAGGGCGACGTCTACATCGCCGGCGGCCTCGACAGCATGACGCACTTCCGCATTCCGACGATCAAGGACGGCATGGACATCGGCGGACGTCATCGCGGAAGGCGGCCACATGCTCGCCGCGATGAATCCGAATCCCAAGCTCTTCGACGTGGTCAACCCGATCGAGCTCAACGGCGGCCAGGGCGCGGAGCGCCTCGCCGATCGCCTCGGCATCACACGCGAGGCGATGGATCGCTGGGCGCTCGAGAGCCATCGGCGCGCGATCGCCGCGCGCGAGCGACTGCGCGAGGAGATCGTGCCGATGGACGGCCTCGACCTCGACGGGCAACGCGATGACGGTGCGCGACGATCAGGGGCCGCGCGCCGACACGACCTACGAGAAGATCGCCGCGCTCGCGCCGGTCTATCGCGCCGACGGCAAGATCACCGCGGCCACCTCGTCGGGACAGGCCGACGGCGCGGCCGTCTGCATGCTGATGTCGGCCGACGAGGCGAAGCGCCGGCACAGCCTCGCGCCGCTCGCGCGCATCCACACCATCGCCGTCGGCGCGTGCGCGCCGACCGACCTCATCTACTCGGCCGTGCCCGCGACGCGGCGCGCGCTCGAGCGTTCGAGGCTCCGCATCGGCGACATGGCGGTCGTCGAAGTGAACGAGGCGTTCGCCTGCGCGCCGCTCGCGCTCATGCGCGAGCTCGGCATCGCGCGACGCGAGCCGCGTCAATCCGAACGGCGGCGCGTGCGCGCTCGGGCATCCGGTCGGCGCGTCGGGCGCGCGGCTCGTCGGGACGACGGCGCTGGAGCTGCGGCGGCGCGGCGGGCGCTACGGCCTCGCCACGATCTGCGGCGGCATGGGCCAGGGCGACCACCATCCTCGAGCGCATCTGACCATGGACTTCTTCGACGTCGTCTCGACCCAGCGCGCCATCCGTCGCTTCCGTCCCGATCCCGTCGGCGACGACCTCGTCGCGATCGTCATCGAAGCCGCGACCCGGGCGCCGTCGGCGCGCGGCGCCGAGCCGTGGGCGTTCGTCGTGGTGCGCGACCCCGCGCGCCGTCGCGAGATCGCCCGGCTCTACCTCCAGGCCTGGGAGGCCGGCGCGCGCTTCACGCAGGCGAGCGACGCCGATCGCGACGTGCGCGATCCGCCGCACTACGCGCGCATGATGCGCGGTGCGGCGCGAGCTCGCCCGCACGATCGGCGACGTGCCCGTGCTGGTCGTCTGCTGCCTCGATCACGCCCGGCTGGGAGCGATCGCCGACGGTCTGGGCGGGCTCCGCTCGCCGGCGGCGGCATACGCGTCGATCCTGCCGGCCGTGCAGAACCTGCTGCTCGCCGCGCGCGCGCTCGGCCTCGGGACGACGCTCACGACGCTCCATCGCGCCTTCGAGGCGGAGCTGCGCGCGCTTCTCGCACTGCCGGCGACGATCGAGCCGGTGGTGATCGTGCCGCTCGGCTGGCCGGCGGATCGCTTCGGTCCGACGCGCCGCCGGGCGTCGCCGAGATCGCGCATCTCGATCGCTGGGGCACGCCGTTCGCACGCCGGTTGACGCTTGACGCGTTCGGATGCGGTTCGTAGGGTCCGCGACCGTGCCGGCGTCGCGTCCCATCGCTCCCGGGCTCTTCATGATGGCCGACGACGGGCCGCGGCTCGTCGCCGGACGCTGCGAGCCGTGCGGCCGCCTCCACTTTCCCGCGACGGCGACCTGCCCGTACTGCGGCCACGCCGCCTGCCGCGACGTCGGCGTCGGCCCGCAGCGCGGCTGTTCCTCTTCACCGTCGTGCAGAGCCAGCCGCCCGGCTATCGCGGGCCCCCTGCCGTTCGGCTTCGGCGTCGTCGAGCTGTCGGAGGGCCTGCGCGTCGTGACCCGGCTTCACCGAAGCGCGCGCTCGACCGCCTGCACGAGGGTCTGTCGATGTCGCTCGTGGTCGAGCCGCTCTTCACCGAGGACGACGGCACGGCCGTCCTCTCCTACGCGCTTCGCGCCCGCCGCATGAGCGGCACCGATCCCATGGCGGACACCGCATGAAACGCGTCTACGTCACCGGCACCGGGCTGCACCCATTCGGCCGCTTCGACGGCAAGAGCCTGACGGAGCTCGGCGTCACCGCGGTGCGCGCCGCGCTCGCGGAAGCCGGCGTCGGCCGCGGCGGGTTCCAGGCCGCGTTCTGCGGCTCGGTCTACGGCGGCGTCGCGTCGGGTCACAAGGTCCTCACGGCGCTCGGCCTCTCCGGCGTCCTGATCGTGAACGTCGAGGCCGGCTGCGCGAGCGGCGGCGCCGCGCTCGCGCTCGGCGCCGCCCAGATCGCGATGGGCCGCTACGACACCGTGCTGGTCCTCGGCCTCGAGAAGATGCCGCGCGGCATGATCCGCTCGTCGCTTCTTCGAGCCGTGGCGCGAGGAAGCCGGCCTCGCCGCCACGCCCGGCTACTTCGCGCTCCGCGCCCAGCGCCTCATGCGCGAGAGCGACGTCCGCCCGAGACCTCGCGCGCGTCTCCGTCACCAATCACGACCACGGCGTCCACAATCCGAACGCCATGTATCGCAAGCCGGTGACGGTCGACGCAGTCCTCGCGTCGCCGCTCGTCTGCGAGCCGCTCCGCCTCCTCATGCTCTGCTCGCCCAACGAGGGCGCCGCCGCGCGTCGTGCTGAGCGCGACGCCTCCCGCGTCCGACGCCGCGATCCACGTCGCCGCGGCCGCGCTCCGCTCGCACCTCGCGGGCAACGTGCTCGGCGAGCATACGCCGCTTTCCGGCCTCGCCGACGACTCCGTCCCGGCGCCGACCGAGATGGCGGCGCGCGCCGCCTACGATGAAGCCGGGCTCGGTCCCGTCGGACCTGCACGTCGTCGAGCTGCAGGACACGGATTCCGCGCGCCAGGTCCTGTCCGCCGAGGAGCTCGGTCTCTGTCGCCGCGGCGAGGGCGGCCGCTGGGTTCGCGACGGCGGCGGCGCGATGGCGTCGAGCCTCCCGTGAATCCGAGCGGGAGGCCTGCTCTCGAAAGGCGAGCCTCTCGGCGCATCGGCGCTCGGACAGGTCGTCGAGATCGCGTGGCAGCTCCGCGGCGCCTGCGGCCCGAGACAGGTCGCGAACGCGCGGGTGGGGCTGGCGCATCACCGTCGGGCGCGGCGCCAACGCCTGCGTCGTCATCCTCGCGCGCTGAGCGCGTGCTCCCGGCCGACCGCCCGAAGGCGCGTCGTCGCGCCGACGCTACGCAGCCCCCGGCGAAATACCGTCGCGGATTCGCGACGAGCATCGTCCGTATCTTCTCGTCCGACACCCCGGCTTCCCGAAGTCGCGGAACGATCGTCTCGAATACGTGGGTCGGCTTCCAGTCGGGCATCACGTCGGGCGGCAGCTTCGGCGCCCGTCCCCGCCAGCACCACACGGTGTCGTGCGACAACACGAGCTGGCGCTCGAAACCGAGGCCGAGGAGCCCGATCAACACCGCGAGCCGCTCGCGATCCGGGATGCAAGAGCTCGAGCCCGAACCGATCGAATCCGAGCACGGCGCCGCGATCGAGCATCTCGGAGGTGGTAGCGCGCGTCGCTCTGCCCGCACGAGTGCCCGATCACGATCGACGCCGGCGCGACGCCCTCGCTCGTGAGGATGTCGAGCTGCTCGGGCCCCATCGTGCCCTGGTCCGTGTGGGTCGTGATCGGCGCGCCCGTCGCCTTGTGGGCGCGCGCAGCGGCGTGCAGAACGGTCTCCTCGTACGGCGTGATGCGTCCGACGCCGGTGGCGACCTTGATGACGCCTGGCGCGGATGCCGCGTCTCACCGATGCCTTCGGTGAGCTCGCGCACGAAGACGTCGGTCATCTCGCCGAGCGCGTCGCCCCAGTGCGTGCGGAACTGTGAGTACGCGCGGCGCGCCTCGTCCTCCTTGTAGAGGCCGGTCGCGCAGACGATGTGGACGCCGGTCGCCTGCGCGACCTCGGCCATCAGCTCGACGTCCCGTCCGAGATCGATCGGGCACGGGTCGACGAGCGTGCCGAGGCCGTGGCCCTTGAGCTCCTCCATGCTCGCCACGCAGCGCTTGGCGTGCTCGCGGCGCGCCGCGCGGTCCGCCGGCGCCTCGGCTTCCCAGCCGGGCCATCCGATCGCGAGGTGCTCAGTGCATCAACGTCGTGCCGAGCGCCTCCGCATCGATCGCGCCCGTCACGGTCTGGATCGTTCGCATGCGTCCACCAACCCCGGTGCGCGGCCGCCGTCAACCCTTGCAGACGGGGCAGTCGTCCCGTAGGGACCGCCGATGCGGAGGGCGCTCGTGGCCTGCTCACGATCGCGGCGGCGCTGCTCTGCTGCTGCCCGCGGCGGGCCGCTTCCTCGTCGTCGCCGATCCGCTGCCGCCGTCGGCCGACGCGATCGTCGTGCTCGCGGGTCCCCGCGCGCCCGCGCGCTCGAGGCCGCGGCGCTGTATCGGAGCGGAGTCGCGCCGCGCGTGGTCGTGACGCGCGAGCCGCTGCCGTCGGGGAGATCGCGCCCGGCGGCGCCGGCGTCGCGCTGCCCGAGAGCGATGCTCTGACGCGCACGGCGCTCGTCGGCCTGGGCGTGCCGTCGCAGGCGATCGTGACGCTCCGCCGCCGGACGCAGTCGACGGCGAGCGAAGCTGCGACCATCGCACGCTGGGCGTGCTGCCGCGGCGTGCGCGGCCTCGTCGTGGTGACGTCGCCGCCGCGACACGCGCCGCGCCCGCCTCGTGCTGGCGCGTGCGCTGGGCCCGACATCGCGCTCGCAATCCGGCCGGCGCCGGCGGACACGTTTGCGGGAGGCCGGTGGCTGCACGTCCGGCGCGACGCGAAGACCGTCCCTCGCCGAGTGGCAGAAGCTCGTCCACCACTGGGCAGTCGAGCGCTGGAGCCAACGCGCCTGCGGCGGGCTCGCCCGCCGGGCGCGTCGGGACGCGACGTCCTAGGCCGACTTCGCCTGCGTGGCGGCTCTGCACGAGCGCGGCGAGCTCGCCCTTTGCGTGCATCTGCGCACGATGTCGCAGCCGCCGACGAACTTCCCGCCGATGAACACCTGCGGGATCGTCGGCCACTTCGTATACGCCTTCACGGCGTCGCGCTTGGCACCTTCGGCCAGGATGTCGACCGCTTTGAACGGCACGCCGAGCTCGTTCAGCACTTCGACCGTCGCCGCCGAGAACCCGCACATCGGGAACCGGGGCGTGCCCTTCATGTAGATGACGACCGCGTTGTCTTTCACCTCGCGGTCGATTTCGTCCAATACGTCGCTCATGCCAATCCCCTCTATCGTCTCGCCCGCCGTTGGTCAGGCCACGCTCGTCCGCACCGACAGGGCGTGGATGGTCTGCATCAGATCGCCGAGCGCCTGTAGACTTCAGGCGATGCTGCTCGACGAGGCCGAGGCCGGCGAAGGCGGCGCCGTCACGCGGACCTCGAAATGGTCGCCCGCGCCGGTCGTATCCACGACCTCCGCGTACGCGCCGCTCACTCCCGCTTCGATGCGACGGCGCACCTCGTCGGTGCTGACCATTGGTGTCGCTCGCTACACGCGGCGACGGGCTGGGGCAAGTCCGGGGCGATCCTGACGCGCGCGCTCAGCTGCAGGTCATGGGCGGACTGGCGGTGCTGTCCCACGCAGGTCTTGGTCGCCTGCGGGTGTGTCACGGTCATCTGGAACGAGGTCACGTTGCCGCTGCAGGCCGAGAAGACGGTCCCGTTCGACTTCTTGAAGCCGGGCAGCGAGGTGCAGGAGCTCGAGTACGTGTAGTAGTCCGTGAAGTACGTCTCCTGCGACATCGCGGCGTTCCGGAGATCGCTCACGACCTCGCCGTCGAACGCCTTGCGCTGGTAGTCGAACTGCGGGAGCGCGATGGCGGCCAGGATGCCGATGATGGCGACCACCACCAGCAGCTCGATCAGCGTAAACCCGGCGTTCCGCGACCTGCGCATCGCGGTGGGGGACGCTGCAAGTGAAGTGCCACCGGGCTTCGGGCGACCTGCCGCGGTTCGTCGACGGAGCCTCGGTGCAATAGTGTCGACGCGTCCGCTTCGATGACGCTCGCCGTCAGGCGTCTGCCATGTCTCTCGCGATTTACGGCCTCGCCGAACCGCCGATATAACTCGACCGCTGGACCGGAGGTCACCCGTGCAACGTCGACGCCACCCCTTCGCCTCGTCGTGGATACTCCTGAGCCTGCTCGTGGCCGCCGTCACCGCGACCGCAGGCCTCGGCGGTGTGCGCACAAAAACGGCCTGTGACGCGAGCGCCTCACGTCGGACGCCGCCTGCTGCTCGGCGTCGAGCTGCACGATCGACGGCACCCCTGACCGTCTCCGGCTCGACCTGCACCTTCGACTTCGGCACCCGCAACCTCACCGTCAGCGGCACCGTGGCGGCGCAGGGCAAGACGCTCACCCTCAAAGCGAAGAGCATGAAGGTCACGGGTTCGTCGACGTGCGCGGCCCGGGCGGCGCCATAACGGCGGCACCCTCCCGATCGTGACGACCGGAATGACCGCGGTCGCGTTCAGCCAGGAGGGCACCATCAGCCAGCCAGCCTCGACGCCTCCAGCACGAACGGCGCGGGCGGCCACATCACGATCCAGGGCGACGGCGCGGTCTCGTTCGCCAAAGGGCACCGTCAAGGCGGACGGCGGCCCCGCCGGCCGTCGGCGGATCGATCCTCGTCTCCGACGACGGCGGGCGACGTGAACGCGCAGATCTCGCTCTCCGCGAGCGGCGGCATACCGCCGGGCTTCGGGCAGGCCGCCGGCATCGTCGACATCACGACGCCCGGGAACCTGACGGTGGGCGGCAGCGGGCGGCTGATGGCGGACACCGGGCTCGGTGACGGCCTCGATCGGCGGCACATGGCGTCCTCCGCGGACGGCTCGGTCGCGCAGGCGGACAACGAGGGCGACATCACGATGATCGTGGGGACGCTCACGAGCCTCGGCGAGTTCCACGCCGCGGGCCAGTTCGGCGACGTCGATCTGACCGCCAACGCCGGGCCGATGACGCTCGCGCCTCTCGCAGGGCATCACCGTCGGGACGAGCGGAAGCGTGAGCCTCACGACCGACTCCACCGTCGCTCGACGGCACGCTCACGATGGACATGCCGATCGTCGCGCCGACCTCGTCGGTCGACCTCACGTCGACCGGCGACATGACGATCTCGAAGCAAAGATCCAGACGACCGGCATCCTCCTCGACGACGGCAGCGGCGAGGTGAACTCGACGCCGGCAACCTCAACGTCACGAAGGCGATCGTCACCAGCGACAACTCGTCGGTCGAAGACTACGATCGGACGTCGTCGGCAACGCGACGATCGCCGGCAACCTCGAGCTCAAGGGCGCGCTCGACGCCGACGGCGGCAACATCACCATGACCGTGGGCGGCTTCATCGACCTCCAGGGCGACATCTCCTTGAACGTCGGGCGCCGACTCGTCGAGCGGCGGCAGCATGGACATCGAGGCGGGCGGCAACCTCACCGTCGGCAATCTCGGTCGAGCTCATCGCCGACGCGAGCCCGATCGGCACGGCCGGTTCGATCACGTCCCGGCCGCGGGCGTCGCGATCGGCGCCACGCGCTTCTCCGGGAACCTGGTGCTCAGCGGCGACGTCAAGGCGAACGGGCACAGCACGACCGACGGCAACGTCGTCACGATCCAGGGCTGCGACGTCCAGATCCCGAGCGGCGCCGTCCTCGACATCACGGGCGACGTCGACAGCACGATCATGGTGGAGGCGCGCAAGAGCCTGACGATCGGCGGGCAGCCTGCGCGACCGCCGCCAACATCCTCGAATTCCCGGCGGGCGCTCTCCGTGTCGCTCACGGGCTCGTTCACGCCCGCCAAGAGCGCCGGTGCCAACTGCGCTGCGAGCGGCGGACGGTCACGCCGAACGGCTGTCAGCGCCGCGCCTGCCCTGCGCGGCGGACAACATGCCCGTGGGCTGCCTGTACGCGTGCCCGTCGTGCGGCGACAACGTGACCCTGTTCCTGGAAACGTGCGAGCTCGTCGGCGGCGAGACGCACTGCCCGTCGTCGACCCAGTTCTGCGACGGGCACTGCCGGCTCCGCAGCTGCGCGGACCAGAACCCGTGCACCGACAACGCATGCGATCCCGACGCCGGCTGCACGTTCTCGCTCAAGATGAACGGCACCTCGTGCGAGGACGCCGACCGTCTGCAACGGCCAGCAGGCCTGTCAGAACGGCAACCGCGTAACGACCATCGGCACGGTGCCGTCGTGCGGATCGGATGGCAATCCGTGCACGGCCGACGGCTGCGACGAGATCACCGGCTGCTTCCACACGCCGTTGAACAACCAGCCCGGCGTGCCCGGCTGCGACGACGGCAACCCTCTGCACCGGCACCGAGCTCTGCATCGCCGGCGCGTGCCAGGCCGGCACGCTCGTGAGCTGCATGCCGCCGACGCCCACCTGCAACCCTGCGACCGGCTCTCTGCGAGGCGATCAGCCGCCAGAATGTCGGCCAGTGCAACGACGGGAATCCAGGCACGACCGACGCGTGCACCGCCGGAAGCTGTACGAACACGCCGGTCGGGAACGGCGCCAGCTGCGACGACGGCAACCTCTGCAACGGCGTCCGCATCTGCAGCGGCGGCGTCTGCCAGCCGCCGACCGCGCCGGTCGTCTGCAACGACGCCGACGTCTGCACGACCGACAGCTGCATCCCCGCCACCGGCATGTGTCACACCCAGGCAATCGTGGGCTGCTGCAACGACGTGGGCGATTGCAACGACGCCGACGCGTGCACGACCGGATGCGTGCGAGGTCGACCATATCGTGCTCGACGCCGCCATCGTCTGCAACGATGCCGACGCGTCACCACCGACGCGTGCGTTCCCGCGGAGCGGCTGCGGGCCACACGCCGATCGCGGGCTGCCAGCTCTGCGCCTCGGCGACCACCTGCCCGGATCCGCTGCCGGGCGACGACCTGCGGCGACAAGGCGCATCGCGGCGCCTGTCAGATCGCGCAGAATCCGTTCTTCTGCTGCCAACGACTCCTCCGAGTGCGCCGACATCGACAGCAACCCGTGCACGAGCAACGGCACGTGCATGGCGAACCATCGCTGCCAGCCGACCGTCAACCTCACCGGGACGCGCGTGCGGCACGACCTGCAACCCGGCGACGTGCCAGAACGGGACGTGCGTGCCCGACCAGCCCACGAACTGCAGCCGACGCCGACCCTGCACGATCGGACGTCTGCAACGACGGCCAGGGCTGCACCCACACGCCCATCGCCGGTATTGCTGCCTCGCCGCGCCCGTGTGCGACGACCAGAACGTGTGCACCGCCGACACGTGCGATCTCGACGCGAACCGCTGCGCGCACCTGATCCCCGACGAGACCGTGCACGCCCTGCACCGGACAGCGATCCGTGCGAGTGCGGCCCGCGCTGCACCACCTTCTTGCGCCGGTGGGCGTTGCCACGAGGAGCCCGTCGAGCGTGCATTGCGACGACGACAACGTCTGCACGGCGGACGGCTGCGACTCGCGAGCGGAGGATGCAGCCACACTCCCTCGATGGCGCCGGGATCACCGGGTGCGACGACGTCAGGCATGCAACGGTGTCGAGCGATGCGTCGCCGGAGGGTGCAGCAAGGAGACGGATTTCGGCTGCGACGACCACGACAAGTGCACGATCGACACGGCGCCGACGCGACGGGCTGCGTGAACGATCAGCGCACCGGCTACGACTCGATCCTCTGCCGGCTCGAGACGCCCGATCCGCTGGGCGGCGCGCCGTCGGACCAGACCAGCGCCAAGCTCAAGACGAAGCTCACCAAGCGCGTGACGAAGCCCGGCGACAAGAAGATCCTCGTCGCGCAGGCGTCGACGAAGTGCGCGAAGTCGAAGCGCATCCCTCAAGAGCGCCGCGAAGCAGTTCAAGGCCCTGCAGGCGACGGCGACGCGGCTCGGAGGCAAGCAGATCGATCCGACGCTCGCGGCGGATTCGCACGGGTGGCGGGTGAAGCCGCCGGGAAGACCGACACCGTGCGCACCGGCCTCGGCTGCTAGCCCGGGGCCAAGCCGCTGATTTTCCTCGGTCGGTTGGGCCTCTCCGTGCGTCCGATCGTCCTACGTGCGTCGCAACCATGCGCGATCCCTGCGTTCGTGCGATGCACGATCGAGGCCACCCGCAGTACCTCCCGCCTTCAGGGTAGTTGCGTCGCTGGTCGGACGGCACCCGGCGGCATGAGGTTGCTCAGCCAGGGCCCCGATGCGCTTTCTCGCTCGCGGGTTGGCCGTTCTCCTGGCGCTTCGGCCCTGCCCGTCGCCGCCGCCTCGTCAGCCCGTCACCAGCCCGAACGACCTGTGCGCCGCGCTGTCGAATCCGTGCTTCATCGACGGCAAGCAGTGCCCGGTCGTCTCCGGCACGACGCTCGACTTCGGCACGCGCAACGTCGTACTGCGCCAGGGCACCGCGCTCGACGTCGGCGCCGGCAACATGACGATCGTCGCCGGCAGCGTCGAGATGCAGCCCGGCACGGCGCTCCTCGGCGCGGGCGGGATGATCGTCGTGCACGCGACGCAGGACGGCATCCGGGTGCTGCGCTCCACGACCGGAACGCGCGCCCGCATCGACGTCCGCGATCCCGCGGTCTCGAACCGCATCGAGCTGGTCGCGGCGGGCACGATCCAGATCGACGGCGTCCTCGACGCGCGCGGCACGAACACGGACGGCGCCGGCGGCTCGCTCGACGTCGCGGGCACGAGCATCGTCGTCTCCGGCGATCTGCTCGCGAGCGGCGGCCCACTCGGCATCGGCGGCGCGATCTCGCTCGGACGCCGCGCCCGGCAACTCTCGTCCTGTCCGGCGTCCTCGAAGGCTTCGGCGGCAGCGGCGGCCTCGTCGACCTGGGCGCCACCGGCTCGATCACGGCGAACGGCACGATCGACATCCGCGCCTAGCGGCGCCGGCGGCGAGGGCGGGCTCATGACGGTCTCGACCGATACCGGCGCGATCACGCTCGGCGGCAAGGTGTTCATGCAGGGCGACGAGGGCACGATCGACGAGGGCGGCGCGAGCGGCGGCGACCTGAGCGTCACGTCGGGCGGCGCGCTGACGCTCTCGGCGGCGTTCGAGCTGACCGGCGCCCCGCCCGACGGCGAGGGCGGCGACATCTTCTTCATGTCCGTGCACGACACCGTCCAGACCGGGCTCGTGCAGGCGCAGGGGCGCGGCGCGGAGAGCGATGGCGGCGCGGTGCAGTTCGACTGCCACGGCGCGCTCACGCTCGGCCCGATCGACGTCCACGGCGCCGAGACGCTGCTCGACTCCGGGCGGCGGCGTGACGGCCACCTCGTGGTGCGACATGACGTTCCCCGCGAGCCGCCTGATCACGGCCGAGGGCGACAAGGGCACCGTGATCCTGCCAGGCGGGCGGCCAGATGACGCTCGCCGGCACCATCAAGAGCGGCGGCAGCATCACCCTCGAGTACCTGAGCCTGCCTCCCGTCGTCGCGGGCGCGACCCTCGTGCCGCCGACGACGCCACAGAAGAACGAGACGCTGAACGCCTGCCCGGTCGCGGTGCCTGACCAGGCCGTGTGCGGCAACGGCACGATCGAGTGCGCCGAGGCGTGCGACGACCAGCAACACGACCGACGGCGACGGCTGCCACCGACGACTGCACGCGTCGAGAACGTCTGCGGCGACGGGCGCGTCGACTCGCGCCGAGACAGTGCGATCGACGACCGAATCCGTGCGGCGGCTGCTCCGCGAGCTGCCACGTTCGAGGCGTGCGGCAACGGCATGCTCGAGTGCGGCGAGGGCTGCGACGACGGCAACCAGATCGCCGGCGACGGCTGCGAGGCCTGTCGCGTGATCCCGGCCGGCTGCGGCGACGGCGACAAGACCGGCCTCGAAGAGTGCGACGACGGCAACACCACCGACGGCGACGGCTGCTCGCACGAGTGCCGCGACCGAGGCGCTGCGGCAACGGCACCGTCGATCGCGGGCGAGGATTGCGACGACCGCAACCATACGCTGCGGCGGCTGCGCGCCCGACTGCAAGTTCGAGGTCTGCGGCAACGGCGTCTCGACTGCGGCGAGGAGTGCGACGACGGCGCCGACAACGGCAAGCCCGGTGGCTCGTGTCTGCCCGAGGTCTGCCAGCCAGGCCCCACCTGCTCGACGGCGACCACGGAAGCGTGCATTCCGTGCGCCGGCTCGACCGACTGCGATCCGATGGACGCGTGCGGTCCGGTCGGCTGCATGGACGGCGTCTGCACGCGCGGTCGCGCCGCCGTCTGCGACGACCAGCGTCCCGTGCAACGGCACCGAGATCGTGCGATCCGGCGACCGGCTGCGTCGCGGGCCCGCGCGCCCGCCTGCAGCGGCGACCGATGCGTGCAAGGTCGTACGGCTGCGCGGACCCGGCCGGTTGCTTCGCCGATGACCTGCCCGGCTACGATCTCCCGGAATGCCGCATCGGAGTCGCCGCCGGCCTCGTCGCGAACGCCGCCTCCGGTCGACATCTCGTCGAAGATGAAGTCGAAGCTCACGAAGAAGCTCGACCGCCTCGAGGGCCGCGTCGCTCGCCGCCGAGCAGGCCAGCGGCAACGCGAAGAAGGTCAAGAAGGCGCTCAAGGTCGCCGGCAAGCAGCTCAAGGGCGTCATCAAGCTCGTGACGAAGCAGCGCGGCAAGAAGATCGCGCCCGTCGCTCGGCGGACGCGCATGCTGGCGCAGCTCTCCCCGCTCCCGCCGGTCCTGACCGCGCTCACGCCCTGACGGCCGGCGTCGCAATCGAACGATCGCTTGATTATTGGCGGCGTCCTCCGGTAGACCGGCCATGGGAGGACGATCGATGAACGACCGCATCGTCTCGGCTGACTCGCACGTGAACCCACCGAAGGACCTGTGGGTCCGCGACTGTCCGGCCGAGTTCAAGGACCGCGCGCCGCGCGTCGAGTCGGGCCCGATGGGCGACTTCTGGGTCACCGACTCGCAGGTGAGCGGCGCGATCGGCCTCGACTCGTCGGCCGGCCGCAAGCCCGAGGAGTTACAAGCCGTCGGGCCTCACCTACAAGGAGATGCGGCCCGGCGCGTACGACCCGAAGGCGCGCCTCGAGGACATGGACCTCGACGGCGTCGACGCCGAGGTCCTCTACTTCGGCGGCCCGGTCACGCAGTACGCCGGCCGACCCGGCGCTCCGTCGCTACGTCGTCCAGCGCTACAACGACTGGATGGTCGACCTCTCGAAGGCCGCGCCCGACGCGCCTGGTCGGCCTCGCGCACATCCCGCTGCTCGACCTCGACGAGGCGCAGGCGGAGCTCACGCGCGTCGCCAAGGTCGGGTCTGCAGGGCTTCCACGTCGATCCGTTCCCGGACGAGCGCGGCGGCAAGGCGCTCTGGGATCCGGCCTACGAGCCGTTCTGGTCGCTCGTCGAGGAGACCGGGCTGCCGATGAGCTTCCACATCGTCGGGCCGCGCAACGCAGAACGTCACACGAGACGTTCGCGAACCCGACGCCCGGGCATCAAGGAGACGTTCATCGCGATCGCGCCGATCTCGATCTGCGAGACGGTCGTCGACGCTCATCTTCACCGGCATCCTCGCCCGCCATCCGAAGCTGCGCTTCGTGCTCGTCGAGTGCGGCATCGGCTGGATCCCCTACTTCCTCGAGCGCATGGACCAGACGTTCAACAAGCACCGCTTCTGGACGAAGTCGATCATCACGGAGAAGCCGAGCACGTACTGGTACCGCCAGGGCTACGCGACGTTCATCCAGGACCTCGCCGGCGTCGCCGAGCGGCATCGCGCGGGTCTCAAGAACATCATGTGGTCGACGGACTATCCGCACTCGGACAGCACCTGGCCGAAGTCGCGCGAGGCGCTCGTCGAGCACTTCAACGGACGTGCCGGCGAACGAGCGGGCGCTGATCGCCGGCGGGAACTGCTCGGCGCTCTACGGGCTGAACTGAGCTTCGGGCGCGTGGTCGTGCGCGCGGGGATGCGGCGGTGTCCTCGCGGGAGGCGGCCGGCGCCTCGCGCACTCCGACCTCAATGCGCTCCGCGGCGGCGTCGCTCTGCGCCCTCGCGACGGACACCGCCGCGTCCCCGCCGATCGTACGGCACGCGCGCGAGAATCGAGCGCGCAGACGCTCTCAGCGGCAGGTGCCGTCGGCGAGCAGCGCTGACGCCAGCGGCGTCGGCGTCCAGGTCGAGCCAGCGGTTCGAGCACGTCGTGCGTGTGCTCGCCGAGGAGTGGGCGCGCCGGCGGGCGTGCGTCGGAGTCTCGAGAAGCGGAGCGGGTTGGCCGATGTGGCGCTCGGGGCCGATCTCGGGGTGATCGACGGTGACGATGGCGGCGCGTGCGGCGAGGTGCGGCGTCGGCGCGGTGGTCGTCGCCGTTCATGACGGCATGGCGGAGACGCCGGCGGTTCTGGAGGCGCCTCGGCGAGATGCTCCGGCGCGCTGCGGGCGCGTCCAGTCGGCGACGCGGTCGATCGAGGATTCGCGCGCGCGCCGCGGACCGCGCGTCGGCGAGCGTGCGGAGCTGGGTCGTCGGGCCAGCCGGCGAGTCGCGAAAGCGCTGTCCAGTCGGCGTCGGTCGACGACGGCGATCGCGATCCAGCGATCGGCGCCGGCGCAGGGATAGACGCCGTGGGGCGCGGCGTACGGAGCGAGGCGTTGCCGCGTCGGCGCGAGGGCGTCGCCGGGTCGGCTGACTGGAGGTAGACGTCGCCCATGAGGTAGGCGGCCGACTCGGCCTGCGACATCTCGATCCGCTGGCCCTCGCCCGTGCGGCGGCGATGCTCGAGCGCGGCCAGGATCGACGCCGGCCGCGAGCTTCGCGGCCGTGTGGTCCGGATGGTTGAGGGACGCAGCCGCCGGGATACGGCGCGTCGGGATGGTTCCAGAGCCAGGTGACGCCGGCGAACGCGGAGTTGAGCGGACCGAACGCCGACGTCTCGCCGAGCGGCGCCGCCGGCGCCGAACGCCTGCGACGCGTAGTAGATGACGTCCGGGTCGGCGCGCGCGCGACGCCGCGCGTAGTCGAGCCCCCAGCGCGCCGCCACGCCGCCGCGGTTGTTCTCGATGACGACGTCGGCGACGGCGCACGGATCGAGCGCGAGCGCGCGGCCGCGCCGCGGTGCGGAGGTCGACGCGCACGCTCCGCTGGCCGCGTGACGCGTCGTTGAAGGTCCACGAGCGGTTCGGCGCGTCGGGCTCGACGCGTCACGCGCGCGCAGGAAGTCGAGGTTCGCGCGCGACTCGATCTTCACGACCTCCGCGCCGAGCTCGGCGAGGAGCCAGCCGACCTCCCGGACCGCGCGACGCCGACGCCGAGATCGACGACGCGCACGCCGGCGAGCGGACCGGGTCCGTCGCGCCGCCGCGCGACGGCGCCGCGTCCGCGCGCGGCGCGAAGCCTCGCGGCGCGTCGCCGAGCGCGGCGCGGCGCCGGACGCCGGAGCGTCGCCGGCGTCGCGTCCAGGCATGAACGGCGGCGCGCGCGAACGGCGCATCGCCGACGTGCGGGAAGCCCGTCGCGCGGAAGTAGCGCCGCGCAGCCGCGTCTGCGCCTCCGCGCACGAAGTCCTCGGGCCGGTTCACCGGCACGATCGGCACGTCGAGCGCGCGGCCTCGCGCCGAGCACGCTCGGCGCGCGGCCGCGTCGCGCAGCGTCGTCGCCGGCGAGCGCCGGATCGACGTCGGCGTTCGCGAGCCGGTAGAGCGGCAGGCCTCCCACTCCGGCGCCGCGCGAGCGCGTCGACGCCGAGGAAGCTCGACGAACGCCGCGCCACTGCCGCGGGGCTCGCCGGCAGCGCGCGCACGCAGCCGTCGGCGTCGCGCAGCACCCAGTAGGCGCCGTCGGCGTTGCGCGGCGCGACGGCCGGCAGCGTCGGATAGACGCGCGCGTAGTCGGCGGCGGGATCGACCAGGGATGGAGCGCGTGGATCGCCGCCTCCTGCACCGAGACCTCGACGGTCTGGCCGCGGCCCGTGCGCGCCCGATCGAGCACGGCCGCGAGCGCGCCCACCACGCGCGAAGAGCGGCTGCGCAGTCGTGCGCGAGATACCCGGGCAGCCAGCACGGCGGCCGATCGGCGAAGCCCGACGCGAAGAGCGCGCCCGACGCGGCGAACGCCGGCAGCGCCTCCAGCCGCCAGCGCGCGCGCGGCCCGTCGGGCCGAAGTCGGCGATCGCCACGTGGACGAGGTGCGGATGGCGCGCCCGGACCGCGTCGGGCGCGAGGCCCGAGCGTCGGCGCGCGGGCCGCGGCAGGTTCTCGACCAGCACGTCGGCGTCCGCGCACAGCGCGTCGATCGCGTCGCCGGCCGTCGGTCGGCGTCGCCGGCGAGCGCGATGCCGCGCTTGTTCGCGTTTCGATAGAGGAACGGAGTGCGCGGTCCGCGCCGGCGCCCCCGCCGGCGAACGGGCCGCGCGTCCGCCCGACGTCGCCCCCGTCGAGCTCGACCTTCGACGACGCTCGGCGCCGAGGTCGGCCAGGATGCGCGCCGGCGAGCGCGCCCACGGATGTCGGTGCAGATCGACGACGCGGAGGTGGTCCAGGGCGCCCGCCATCCTGCTCGGTAGCCTGACCTCTGCCGGGCGGCAAGGCTGGTTGTTCCTCGGCAGGACCTCGCTAGCCTCACGGACGGATGGCCGCGGAGCCCGGAAGAAGCCCGCATGAGCCCGCGCATGCTGCGCATGGGGGCAGCGCTGGCGCTTCTGGTCGCGATCCTCTTCCTGCCGCTCGAGTACTTCTATCCGTCCGGCAGCCGCCTGTCGCGCACGCGCGCGCGGTCGCGCACACGGCGCACGCGGTCATCGCGCTGATCGCACTCGGGATCAGCTACACGCCCTTCGGCGCGAAGCGCGCCGACACCGCTCGGCCTCATCGTCGCACGGCGATGGGATGGCAACGCGCTCGTTCTACTCTCGCCATCGCGCCGGCGTTCCCGTCGCTCGGCGCCGAACGCGCTGGCGCTCCTCTTCGGCGCGGCGGTGATCTGCTCGTGGACGCCGCGCCGCACCGCGCTCGTCGGCACGCTCTGGGTGCAGGGCTTCATGCCTGGTGGGGCTGCTCGCGCGCCAGGACGTCCCGCAGGAGAGCTTCGTCTTCTCGATCGGCGCGCTTCCTCTTCGCGAGCGTCATCGCCGCCTTCTGCGCGAGCGTCATCGACGACGCCCGCGCGGGCGTCATCGTCCGCCGCGAGCACGAGCCCGAAAGCCTCTCGAACTAACGGGGATACGATTAACGTCCACAGGCTGGCTAAATACGTAACTGAACGAAGCATAT
>ERZ1370068.1638-contig-11547_pt1 | contig 25879 bp, 37 predicted proteins | sample MGYA00561227_ERZ1370068 | MGnify/ENA primary metagenome ERZ1370068 (study PRJEB38410, sample SAMEA6850437) | metagenome | study: Metagenomic assessment of the ecological functions of the soil: analysis of the soil microbiota associated with the...
ACATTCAACGCCGAACCCAGAATTCACCGAAGACGTGCCTGCGCTTCGTTACAGATGCGCTCGATCAACTCTAGTTCGGCTAGTGCAATTGAGCAGATTTGCCTAACCAATGCTGCGGCGCCGGGCGATTCGATACATCAAAGGTCCCGCCGCAATGGCGACGGCGGTGCCGATAACTGCTGGCACACCGTATTCACCGTCGGCGAAGGAAACGCCGATCACGCCCACTAACACTATCATTGGCAGCGAAGCGAGGACTGCCACACCTGTGCGGCCCAGCGGAATTCGGAACACGCCGCGCAGTGACGGTTCGGTTTTGCGAAGTTGAATCAGCGCACCGAACTCCAGGAAGAGCGCAACCGAATAGAGAAGCACATCGGCAACGATTAGTTTGCCGAACGCGACAAGAGCGAAAAGCGAGTAGAAAACGGCGGACACAATGACGGCCGTCCGCGGCGTGCCGTGCACATCCAGCTTCGCCAGAGCTTTCGGCAGCAAACCATCACCGGCGAGCACGAATGGAATTCGTGAGTAGCCAAGCAGCAGCGCGTTGAAAAGCGCAAGCGCGCTGATCATTCCGCCGAGGCCGATCCAGATTGCAAGCCATCGGCCGGCACTTCCAGCCGCGGAGGCAGCGATCTGCGGCCAGCCACCTTCAGTCCACGTAGTCCAATCGCTGGCACCGAGCGTTGTGAGCAATGGAACGAAGTAGCCGATCGTGACAAGCGGCAGCGCGAAAGCGAGCGCGCGCGGATACGTGCGCGAAGGATCTTTTACTTCGCCCTGCACAGTCGACGGATTATCCCAGCCAATGTAATTCCAGAGCGCAATCGAGATACCAACGGCCAAACCGCCGAGTCCGCGAGCGTGTTCCGACGCGAACGGTTGCCATGGAATGTGAGTGATGCGCGGCGCACTCGCGACTGACAAGGCAAGAAAGCCGAGCATGATGAAGCAGCCGGCGATAATTGAAACGCGAGTGACGTTCACCGAGCCGCGGACGTTGATCCAAGCTGCGCCCCAAATAATGGCAAGCGAGATGAGCCATTCCATTCGCGCGTCCAGTCCGGGGATGAAGTAGCGCAAATATTGATTGAACAGCACCGGATAAATCGCCATGTCCACAAGCGAATACATCCATGTGAGCCAGCCATTTTGAAAAGCCCAGAAGCGCCCGAATGCACGATCGACCCAGCGATAATAACCGCCCTCTTCCGGCAACATGCTGGCGAGCTCGCCCACAATGAGCGCTTCCGGCACAGACCATACCAGCGGAACCAACGCCAAAATGAGCAGGCCCAGCCCGGGTCCGACTGAGTGGATCAACGTCTCGGTGGTGTACGGACCGCCTGAGGTAGAAAAGAAGAGAACAAAAACGAGCCCGAGCGTGCCGATCGCGCGTGGAAGTTTTTGCAGGTTCATTCAGTTGGTGAACAAGTTAAATGACCAAATTGTTGGGCCGCTCTTAGTTGATCGGGACAAGAAGTTGATGATACCCTTTGGCTTCTCGGACATCGTTGGCCTAACACTCTGTACTCCTCCGGAAAAATGACGCAGACCAACAAGAATAACTTCAAGCGGACGATACGCATCTGCTACCCAGCGGGAACAGGAACGCTGGTAATCCGCACCGATCTGGATTGGGGACGCGATATCAATCCTGTAGCGGTCAGCAGCGATGGCAACACGGCAACGTTTGAAATCGAGGCGCAGCAGCGATTCGTGCATTTCAAACCCTGCTTAATCAAGAACGGTAGCCTGCATTGGGCGGTCGGACCTGACAATCTGTTGATCATGGCCGGCAAGAACGCGCGTCCGGTTTATCCGTACTTCTTCAGCGATTCTCGCGGGCGATTCTCGCCGATCGTTGAAATTGAATCAGCGATACTTGGAAGACACCATCGCTTGCGAATTTACCTGCCGCCCGGTTACGACGAGAACACGACGGCACGTTACTCCCTCGCCTACATGCAGGACGGACAGAACCTCTTCTTTCCCGAGGAAGCATTTCGGCACGAGCATTGGGAGATCGACGAAACGAGTCAGGTTCTGCGGGCTATGCGGGCAATCGAAGACTTAATCATTGTAGGCGTTTATTCGAATGAGCGACGCGAGGGAGGAGTATACCAAGCCGGGCTATGAAGCTTACGCACGCTCGATTGTGGAAGAGCTGGTGCCAGCTGAGCAACTGTTTCTGCGGACGACGAACGACCCGGTGGATCGCTCAATGTGGGGTTCCTCGTTAGGCGGCGTCGTTTCGTTTTACTCTGCATGGGAATATCCCGCGCGTATTCGGAGGCGCCGTTTGCATGTCGAGCACGTTCTCCTATAAAGACGATTTGATCGAGCGAGTGCTGAGCGAACCGACGCGGGACGTAAGATTCTATCTCGACAGCGGATGGCCTAACGACAACTACGAAGTGACCACGGAGATGGCGCTTGCTCTGGTTAGCAGAGGGTGGCGATACGGTTGCGATTTTATCAATTTAGTTTTTCCACACGCCGCTCACGATGAGAAAGCCTGGGAATGCGATTGCATCTGCCAATGCAATTCTTTACGGGCGCTGTAGCGCGCGCCTCGCGTGCAATGATCAGCTGAGGAATACGGACCGCGACATCAACGCTTGTGGTAAACCAGATCTCCGCAACATTGCGTCCACCGTGACGCCTTTTTAATTGCCCAATAGGAAAGCAACAGCCGATGAAACCAACTGATCAGCAGACGCAAAACTCACGAGCCGAAGAATTCAACCAAAGCAACAACTCGTCCCCCGCTCCCTCCGTTTACTCGCGAGACTGCGATCCAGAAGGTCCGTCTGGCGGAGGACGGCTGGAATTCTCGCGATCCAGAAAAGGTGGCGCTCGCTTACACCATCGACTCGCGCTGGAGAAATCGCGCTGAATTTCCTAACGGGCGTCAAGAGATCATCGAATTTCTCACGCGAAAGTGGGCGAAAGAACTGGACTACCGGCTGATCAAAGAACTGTGGGTGCACGACGGCAATCGCATCGCGGTGCGTTTCGCCTACGAATGGCACGATGATTCCGGACATTGGTTCCGCTCATACGGCAACGAGAATTGGGAATTTGATGAACATGGATTGATGCGGCGCAGGTACGCCAGCATCAACGATCTTCCGATCAAAGAATCGGAGCGAAAATATCATTGGCCGCTCGGCCGGCGTCCGGATGAGCATCCGGGATTGAGCGATCTCGGGTTGTAAACTGGTTAGGCACGATTCACGGTGCCATGTCCATATGGCGATGAAACTCCTCTCTATTCAAGTTGGCTTGCCTCGGGAGGTGCAGTGGCAAGGGCGGACCGTCACAACTGGTATCTTTAAAGAGCGCGTCGAAGGACCGGTCTATGCTGCGCACCCTGAACCTGGAGGGTGACGCGCAAGCCGACCTAACGGTCCATGGTGGCGTGGACAAAGCCGTGTACGCTTATCCAATCGAACATTACGAATATTGGCGACGGGAATTTCCCGGCATGGAACTGCCGCCGGGAATGTTCGGTGAAAATTTTACGATCGAAGGGCTGCTCGAAACCGAGGTCAATATTGGCGACCGATTTCGCATCGGCGCGACAGAAGTGATGGCCACGTCGCCGCGCCTGCCCTGTTACAAGCTCGGAATTAAGTTTGGCAGGCCCGACATCATCAAGCGGTTGCTGAATACGAAGCGCACCGGATTCTATTTTTCAGTTCTGCGCGAAGGAGAAGTTCAGGCGGGAGACAAGATCGAGCGTCTCGAGCGAGACGAAACCGCTGTTAGCGTAGACGATGTCGCTCAGCTCTATGCCACGAAAAACCCGGCCATGTTGCAGAAGGCGATCAACACTGAGTTTCTTCCGGAAAGCTGGCGCGGTTATTTTCAACACCAGCTCGACAAATTGAACTCCAGGTCATGAACAAAACACATGGAAGGAATAACATGCAAAGCCCGCTGAAGGACCGCGCCATGAGCGCATCTCCTCTGAAACCATCCTACTTGTTAGCCATTCTTTGCGGAGCCGCGTTAATGCTCGCCATCGTCAGGCTGCCCGCGTCCAGCCCACAGCCGCCGCATCACGTCTACGAATTGCGCCTGTATCACGTTAAGGAGGGCAAAATGGACGCACTCAAAGCGCGCTTTGGCGATCACACTGACGCGATCTTCAAGCGGCATAACATGAAAAGCATCGGTTATTGGTCGCCCGAAGATGCGCCGGATTCTCAGAACCTGTTCGTCTACATTCTGGAGCATCCCAGCCGGGAGGAGGCGGAGAAGAACTGGGCTGCTTTCCAAGCCGATCCTGAATGGCAGAAGGTGAAGAAGGAATCAGAGGCGAACGGGCCACTGGTAGATCATATCGATCACTACTTCATGGACCCGACCAGCTTTTCGGCGCTCAAGTAAGCAACGAGTGAAGAAGAGTCAGAGGAGGAATTATGGCAACAACAAAAGACGCAAAAGTGAACCGGTGGACATGAAACTCGAAGTCGTAGTGCTCGGCGTTTCCGACGTCGATCGCGCGAAGGCATTCTACGAGAAGCTCGGCTGGCGACTCGATGCCGACTTCGCGAAGGCGATGATTTCCGCGTTATTCAGTTCACACCACACAATTCGCAGATGCTCGATCATCTTCGGCAAGGGAGTCACGTCGCCGAAGCCCGGCTCGGTGAAGAGCCTGACCCTCGCCGTGGATGACGTCGACGCCGCGCGCAATGACTTGATCGCAGCGCGGCGTCAAAGTGAGCGAGGTTTTCCACTTCGCCGGTGGCCCGTTCAACGACGCGATGAAGAACGCACGCGTCAGCGGGCGCGACTCGGAAGGTCGTTCCTACTTTTCGTTCGCGTCGTTCGAGGATCCGGATGGGAACGGTTACTTGCTCCAGGAAATCAAAACGCGGCTTCCCGGTCGCGAATGGAAATCGACCGCAGACGTGGCAACGCTAGCAGAGCTTCTTCGTGAGACGGAGCAGCACCACGGCAACTACGAGAAGACGCACGGCACGCATAATTGGTGGGATCGGTACGCCCCATACCTGAGCGCGCGTCAGAGCGGGTAGTCGGAGGAACGCAGGCGGCCGCCGCCGACCGCTACATGGAGAAGAGATAGATGCCCGACATCTTTGATCGCGGCGCTTGAGCTGAACTGATTCCGAGCGCGAAGGAAGTCGAACACGCGCGCGAATTGTTGTCGACGATATCTTCGACCAACGCGCCTCGTGTCGGCGGAATCACTCGCGCGACGTTCAGGCGCACGTGTCTATCTAAAAATTGAAAGCGATCTGCCAACCGGCTCGTTCAAGCCACGCGGAGCGTTGAACGCTTTGCTCACCACTGCGGCGCAGCGCCCGGTGCCAGGAGTTGTTGCCGCGAGCACCGGTAATCACGGCGCCGCTGTTGCCTACGCCGCGCGCATCGCAAAAGTCGGCGCCACGATTTTTCTTCCGGAAAATCCGAACCCGGTGAAACGCGCGCGCATTGTCGCGCTTGGTGCAAAAGTGGTCGAGCGAGGCGCGATGGGTGAATCGGCGGCGAGTGAAGGCGCCGCAGAATTTGCGCGCGAGCATGGCCATTATTTTCTCGACGATGCCAGCGATCCGCTTGTTCCCGCCGGCACGGCCACAATCGCGAGTGAAATCCTGGACGAAATCCCAGCGCCTGACGTCATTTTTGTCCCGATGGGTGATACCGCGCTCATCCGCGGCGTCGCCGCGGAAGCGAAGCGTCGTCATTCGGGCGTTCGGATCATCGGTGTTCAGGCGGAGCAAGCGCCCGCCTACGTGCGATCATGGCAGCAAGGGCGAGTCGTCGTCACCGATGCATGCGACACGATTGCTGATGGTTTAGCATCGCTCCATCCGCTCGAAGCAAATGTGATCGCCATCCGCGAATTGGTGGATGAAGTGCGTTTGGTTTCAGAGTCAGGAACTGCTCGACGCGATCCGCATTCTTCTGCTCGACGAGCACGTAGTTGCGGAAGCCTGCCGGCGCCGCGGCGACGGCGGCGTTCCTTCAGGATCCATCCGATTACGCCGATGCCAACGATTGTGCTTTTGGTCACGGGTGCGAATCTGTCTCCGGAAGTTCTTCGTCGCGCGGTCACCTGGGAATTTCGATGCGCACTATGAAAACGACGTTAGAAAATGCGCCCGCACTTTAGACCGATGAATAATCCGATCTACCTCCTGACGTTTGTCGCAGCGCTCGGCTCCGGCTCGTAGGCGGAATCTTCTTTGCGTTCTCGAGCTTCGATTATGAAGGCACTGGCGCGCGTGCCTCCCGCTCAGGGAATTGCGGTCATGCAATCCATTAACCTCGCCGTGCTCGAACAGTATGGTTTTTCGCGGTGTTCTTTGGGACTGGAGCGTGCTGCCTCGTGCTTGGCATCAATTCACTCTTTCGCTGGGAGAAACCAGGCGCGGGTTATCTGCTCGCCGGCAGTCTGCTTTATCTCATTGGCACGATCATCGTGACAATCGCATGCAACGTGCCGCTGAACGATGCGCTCGCCGCAGTCGATCCATCGAGTGCCGACGCTGGTCGCGTGTGGACAGATTATCTCAAGAAGTGGACGGCTTGGAATCACCTGCGGACAGGCGCGGCCCTGGCCGCAGCAGCTTTGTTTATCGTTGGACTTTGTCGCGCTGCTTCACCGTTCGATTTTAGCTCGAGCCAAAGCGTCGTCGCCAGCGATGTCCACAACATCACCGCATAAGCCTGAGGATTGGCCGCGTCAGTTCGTGGAGCATTTCAACGCCGGTGACCTCGATGCAGTCATGTCGCTGTGCGAACCAGAAGCGCGCTTCGTCACTCGTTCCGGCGAAACGCTGGTCGGCCGTGACGCGATTCGGAAAGTGCTCGGTGGCTTGATTGAGGCGAAAACGCAATTTCAAAGCCGGGTCGTTAGGACGGCCATCGTCGGTGACATCGCTCAGTTGTGCACAGACTTTGAAGGGACAAGAGTCGATGACGCCGGGAAGACTATTCCGGTTCGCAACAAGGCGATCGAAGTTCTGCGCCGGCAACCCGACGGCAGCTGGAAGTTAATCATGGGCGATCCAAACGGGCGCGAATGAAGATCGGAATGCAGGCGTATCGTTTGGCTAGGTCGACGCCGCTCGCGATTTTATTGAGCGACCCGCTGGCGTTACGCGCGAAATCAACAGCGCGAGCGGGCCTAAAACACAGATCCAGGCAAACCAGTCGCCGGTTCGTGTGTAGAATGTTTGCTCATGCGCGACGCTTAGCCGCCCGCTAAGCGAAACAGATTCGCCGGGCACAGTCGCTTTCTCCGCGAGGATCCGGCCGCGAGCATCTTCGGTGATATCACGAAAATCTCGCGAATGCGCAATAGTGAGAAAGCCCGAGTTAGCCTGATTTATGAATATATGGAGACACTTGCCAAACATGTCGCAGCACGGCTGGAGGAACGAGCATTTTGCGTCGTTTTGAGAATGATGTGGAGCGTTGCTGGCCGAGCAACAAGATGACCCACGCAAAACGGACAAGAGAAATTCAACGGTTTGCCGAATCTCAGGGTTGGACTCGCCGCGGTCCTCGACGGTGGGTTTGGTGCAAGGGCAATATTTCTCGACCGATGAAGTCTACAAAAGACATAGTCGAGAACCACAGTGGGCGTTTTCGGAAGGGAGACCTTGAGGGTATCCTCGATGACTTTCGCAGGCAGCGAAGCCGGAATTTTCACCGTATCTCGAAGGAGGGATTGTGAACAACCTCTGGAGTGGCAGCGGAAAATCTCGCCAACGCGAAATAGCGGTGCTCCGTCACGGGCGCGAATGGTTAGGCATGAAAATGAACGCATATCGAGGCGACTTTGAAGCGTCCATGTTGCCGTATCAGCAACTGACGCCAGGGCCCCGGCTGACACCGATCGCGCTGTGAGCAACCCCATTCTTGTAAGAGGCGATTCAGCGAGTGGCACTGTTGGAGCATCCGTCCGTCGACCGTTCCCGCTCCGGACCCTGATGGTTTGTTTCACGATCTGGCTCATCGCCACGCAAGCTATGATCTTCGATCAGATTAAATTTGATGAGCGGGCTCAGTTACTCGAGCAAACGACTCGGTCACTTGGCGCTCCGCAGATGGCGGTCCCGAGCGAACGGCCATCGCATTCATCGAGTGGCGCAGAACTGCAGAGGTTGTAAAAATGACAAACTGCGAACCAATCAACTCCCCATTTTGGAGTCAGTGCGGACAGGACGCCGCTCGCGCCTTCCGTTTCAGACGCATTTACGATGTTCAATTCCGTAGGAGCAAAGATATGATCGCAATCTCAATCATGTGTGTACTTCTTATTTGCCTCTTTCGTCTCAATCTCGACGAGGTTAACTCCAGGAGTTAATCTCGAAAACCCGCTCGAACAATGCAGGTTGAGTAACGCAGTGACGAGACAGCAATGAAAATACGGCGAATTTCTCAGTCTCTCTGCATCGTATTATTGCTGTTGACCTGCTGCACGCTCTCAGCGCAGAGCGAAAAAGGTCGCGTGCGGAATATTGTCCTCGTTCACGGTGCCTGGGCAGATGGTTCAGGTTGGAAAGGCGTTTACGACATTCTCGTCAAGGATGGTTACAAGGTAAGTATCGTCCAGGAGCCGGAGACATCGTTCAAAGAAGATGTGGCGGCGACCAAGCGCATCCTCGCTCTGCAAGATGGACCATGCATTCTTGTGGCTCACAGTTATGGCGGCGCCGTAATCACCGAAGCGGGAACGGATCCATCGGTTGCCGGATTGGTATACGTCGCGGCCCACATGCCGGATGCGGGAGAGAATGAGGCCGACGATGGAAAGCGCTTCCCAAGTGACCTCAGCAAGTCTACTGCGATAAAGAAGACGGCAGACGGTTTCACTTACCTCGACCCCGCGCAGTTTCATGAGTACTTCGCAGCCGACCTGTCTGCTGAGCAGGCCGCTTTCATGGCGCGATCGCAGGTGTTCAACGCTGCTGACAATTTCAAAGCTGTTATCACGACAGCGGCGTGGAGAAGCAAACCGAGTTGGATGTTAGTAGCGACGAAAGATCGAACCATCAATCCGGACCTGGAGCGGTGGTATGCCGAGCGAGCCAAGAGCCACAAGGTCGAAGTCTCAGGCGCCAGTCACGCTGTTTACGTCTCCAGGCCGAAGGAAGTCGCAGCTCTGATCGAAGAAGCTGCCACGTAACGCTCAATAGACAATAGTTGTATGCAAACGGAACGCAATTTCGTGTCGACACTTTGCCTCGGTCCTGCTGTGCAGTGCGATCTTTCTCGGCTCAAGCACACTAGCTGCAGCACAGGAGTCCAGCCTGGATGGAACCTACATCCTGGACGAAGCCGACAGCGACAATATAAATGAGGTGATCGAAACCGCGGTGGGGAAGCTGAACTTCGTGACGCGAGATATCGCTCGAGGGCGCCTCAAGAAACTGAACCCCGCTTACCGCAAGGTAGCCATCACTTCTTCTCCGAATGAAATCAGCGTCACCGTGGATAACCAGCCGCCGTTACGGACACCGGCGAAGGGTGCACCTGTCGCTTGGGTTGGTCCTGACGGAGGAAAGGTGAACGCTAGCATGCAGTTGGCAGGCCGGCGTTTGGCGCAGACATTCACGTCAGCAGACGGGCGCAGAGTTAATGATTACACTCTAAGCCCTGATGGGCGGACGCTGACTATGCAAGTGACAGAAACGAGCCCCCGACTGTCTCAAACTATCACGTACAAACAAGTTTACAGACGAGTCTCCTGAAAGAGGATGCCGACGGATCTGCTGTGCGTGATTTAGCTGTCGGCCCCGACGTTTTACCCGCCGAGCTCCCTCAAAAGTGGCAAGCGCAGTTCTCTCAGCCGCAGCAGAAGAAAATCCCACGAGTGCGCACTGGCCGCCATGGGATTCCGGCTGAAAGGTGAATCATGAAAATATTAAATCACGTTTCAGGTAAACTAATCATGGTTGCAATCGCGTGCAGCTTTGCTGCAAGCACACCCATTCAGGCGCGAGTGGCCAGATCGAACTCTGCCTCGGCCCGTTCCGAGGATGACGCTCGTTTGGTTGTTACCAGGGCAGCCAATTTTGGGTACTTTCCAGTACCTCAACTTGTTCGTCGACGGTGTCCACGTTGCGGATTTGGGGCTTGGTCAGAGTTACGATGCGCTGTTGCCCCCGGGCAGCATGTCTTGTCGGTAAGCACGACTCCACAGATCTATCGGCGTACACCGCCGACTCAACGACGCGTTAACGCAGAACCCGGCGAGACCTACGCATTTACCGCGTTTTGGAAAAACTCTTACAGGGCTTACCTCGAGAAGAACGGCAGCACCAAGAGAATCATCACACCGAGCAACCCAGGCTGAGATGCATGCGTGCTAGCGTTCTCGGTTGCTACTAATGGCGACCTCGCGTGCTCCAACGAAGCATTATCCTGCCGCGATGATTTCTTCTCGAAAGTTACAGGAGGAATAAAGTGGAACACATGCCGGCTGGGTTGCGAGTTAAAGGAAAGGCCGTAGTCCGTAGCATCGACAAAATAAGTGCGTTCGTCCTTCGCTACGGCTTAGTCCTGGTGGTTTTCTGGATCGGGTGCCTGAAGTTCACCGCCTACGAATCCAAAGGTGTTTTCAACCACGCCTCTCATAGTCCACTCTTGGCCTGGGCTTATCACATCCTGGACGTGCGAAATTTCTCGCGCGGCCTCGGCGTAGTTGAGATTGCCACTGCGTTACTAATAGCGGCTGGACCAGTCTGGCCAAAGCTCTCGATTGTCGGCAGCCTAGCCGGAATTGGAATGTTCCTAACTACGCTGAGTTTTGTCATTACGACGCCGGGAGTATGGCAGGCAGGGTACGGATTTCCCGCCCTCTCCGGGTTTCCCTGGGCAGTTCCTGATCAAGGATGTTCTGCTGTTGGGAGCGGCTATCTGGACCCTGGCCGATTCTCTGAGATACGTCGCTGATGGAGAATCTCCATCGAGATCGCCTTGCGAGCACTGAAGAAGAACAAGATATGAAGAACATCATCAAGAATCAACATGTATGCTATCACGGGAGTAACTGGTAAAGTTGGCGGCGCAACCGCTCGCGCACTCTTAGCAGCCGGCCAATCGGTGCGGGCGGTCGTGCGGAATGTCGACAAAGGTCAAGTCTGGAGGAACCTGGGTTGCGAGGTGGCTCTTGCCACAATAGAGGATGAGGCCTCTCTCAGCGTTGCCTTTCAGAGAGCAGAAGCGGTCTTTGTGCTCGTCCCTCCAAACTTCGATCCCTCTCCGGAATTTTCTGAGGCCCGAGAAATTGGAAAGGCCCTCCACTCCGCGCTCGCCGCAGCGCGTCCGAAGCGCGTTATTTATCTCTCTACTATCGGAGCACAGGCCCGCGAAATGAACCTGCTGACTCAGCACTCCATTATCGAGAAGGCGATCGGCGACTTGCCCATACCTATCACGTTCTTGCGTCCGGCTTGGTTTATGGAGAATTGCCGTTGGGATGTAGCTCCGGCGCGCGAAACGGGTGTCGTTCCTAGTTTTTGCAACCGCTCGATAAACCAGTACCGATGGTGGCCACGGCGGACATCGGTAAGTTAGCGGCCGGATTGCTCCAGGAAAAATGGGAGGGCCACCGCGTCATTGAATTGGAAGGACCCACGCGCGTAACGCCAAATCAGATTGCGACAACTCTTGCGAAACTCCTAGGCAAGCCGGTACGCATGAAAGTTGTGCCGCGCGAATCATGGGATGCGCTTTTTAGGTCGCAAGGAATGAAAAACCCGGTTCCTCGCATGCGGATGTTGGATGGCTTCAACGAAAGCTGGATTGAGTTCGAACGAGGAAAATCTGGTTCGCAGAAGGGAAGCACAAGCCTGGAGGCGGTGCTCAAATCCGTGATCGAGGAAGAATCGACCAACACGTGACAGCCGGCGACCTCGCGAGTGGTAGCGACATCCCTCTTAAGCGGGATGCTAAAATCCCGCGAACGCGCGGTGTCGCCGGAAACAATGATCGTCGATATCACAAAATAACATGAGATACGAATCGCTAGGTAACACTGGCCTGCTGGTCTCGCGCCTTTGCCTTGGCACGATGACTTTCGGGGACGGTCAAGGTCCGTTTAAAGCCATCGGTGCGGTCGGTCAGAAAGAAGCCGACGCGCTGGTCAAGGCTGCGATCGAGGGCGGCATCAATTTCTTCGATACAGCCGATGTCTACTCCGCGGGCTTTAGCGAGAAAACGATCGGGCAATCGTTCCGCAATTTAAATATCGCGCGCAAGGACGTCGTTCTCGCGACGAAGGTTTATAACCGCATGGGCGCCGGCCGCAACGACGTCGGCGCCTCGCGGAAACACATTATGGATGGGATCGAGGCAAGTCTGCGTCGTCTACAGACCGACTACGTCGACTTGTACCAAATCCACGCTAACGACTCCGTCACTCCGATCGAAGAGACACTGCGCGCGCTCGACACGCTCGTCACACAGGGCAAGGTGCGATACATCGGCGTTTCGAACTGGCAAGCTTGGAAGATCGCCAGATCGGTGGGTATCTCCGAGGCCAAAAACCTTGCGCGTTTTGAGAGCTTGCAGGCCTACTATTCGATCGCGGGCCGCGATCTTGAACGCGAGCTGGCGCCTCTGCTCGAAGCCGAAAAGATTGGACTCCTGGTTTGGAGTCCGCTCGCCGGCGGTCTGCTCTCCGGCAAGTTCAGTCGCGAGAACCAGAAGCCGGAGGGAGCCCGCCGATCCGAGTTCGATTTCCCGATCGTCGATAAGGAACGCACCTGGAAAATCCTCGATGTCATGGCGTCCGATCGCGAAGGCCCATGACTGCAGTCCCGCGCGCATCGCGCTTGCGTGGTTGCTGACCAGGCCGATCGTGACCTCGGTCATTCTAGGAGCTAAGCGGCTCGATCAGCTTCAGGACAACCTGGCGGCGATCGAGCTCGAACTGAGCAAGGAAGAGATCGAACAGCTAGACAAAGTGAGTGCGCTTCCGCCGGATACTCCAGGCTGGATGCTTCCGTTTCAAGGCGCCGATCGGCTGGATCCTGCCATCTCCAGATTCGAGGCCGTTACAAAGTGACCTGGCAAATGCTGGCCTGAGGCCTTGATATCGGGCAGGCAACCTAATGGAGACCAAACAGGATCTGTTGATCCGACGCCCGCTCTTGTTTCCTCCCTCGAAAGAGGTGCTATCTGCTCCCCTCTCCGAAGCACCGAAAAATCCTCCGACCGCTCCGTAGTAGCACGACGTCAGGTTGTCTAGCGTTTCAAAACAAAAAACAGAAATAGGAAATCAAGAAACGAAAGTACATCTATGAAACTGGGTTTTATCTGTCTTGATCTGCAAGGTCACCTCAACGCAATGAGTTCTCTGGCGCTCCAACTTCAGGCGCGCAATCACGAGGTTGTCTTGCTTTATTCGTCAGGCGCTGCCGGGCTACCGTTTGTTCGTGGTCCCGAGAAGGATCACATCAACGAAAACCTGCCAGAAATAAGCAAAAAGCAGGGGAGGATGCATTGCAATTTTCTGTTCGCGCCCTACTGACTCAAACGGAAGCTATATTGAAATCATTGCCCGCAATTGTGAAGGCAAACGGGATCGATGCGCTGATAATCGATACAGTTCAGTTCTATGCAGAACTGGGTGCGATGCAGTTGGGTATGCCGTATGTGCACGTCGCAAACGCAGTGCACTTTGACTATTCTGGCTACACTCCACTTTGCCTGTATGGCTGGCCGTCATGAGACAACTCCTGCCGCTCTGGCCAGAAACCGAGAAGGAGTCGCAAAGGCCGCTAACTTGCTGAACAGCCTCAACGGAGGCATCAAGGCACATGCCGAAAGTATCGGACTAAAAATCGACTGGAACAGATCTCGACTCCACTGTTTCCCCGTTGGCGTTAATTACTCAAGTGCCCCGAGCCTTCGACTTTGAAAGTTCTCATTGGCCCTCCCAGTTCCACCACACCGGTCCATTCCACAATGGCAAAGGCCGGGAGAAGGTGGATTTCCCTTGGGAGCGATTAACGGGAGAGCCCCTTGTCTACGCTTCAATGGGAACGATTTTGAACGGCCAGGTGGATGTGTTCCGCACTATCGTAGCTGCTGTTGCGAAGAATAAGAATTTGCAGCTAGTGCTTTCGATCGGCGATCAGATCGATCCGAAGCGGATCGGACCGGTCCCGAACAATGCCATCGTTGTAAAGCGGGCTCCACAATTGGAGTTGCTGAAACGGGCCACGGTCTGTATCACCCATGCTGGGCTGAACACCGTGCTCGAATCTTTGGCACAAGGCGTTCCGCAATTAGCCATCCCGATAACCTATGATCAACCCGGTGTCGCCGCGAGAATCGCGCACAAAAGAACCGGCGTAGTTACCTCATTAGACAAATTAACCGCTGATCACCTCGCAGTCCTTTTAAACGAGGTGTTAACCAGACCCAACTTATCGAGAGAATGCACGTAAACTGCAGAAAGCGATCGCTGAGGCCAATGGACTTTCAGTCGCCGCTGATCTGATAGAAGAATCCCTCGGGGTGCGGAAGAAGGTCCGTGCAGTAGCAGCCTCAATTACGCGTGCTGAAAATCGATTATTCGAAAGGCCCGCGGCGATCTTCGAAGGCGACTATGCGCACCTCACGAAACTGCGCCGCGGCCTACCAGGTAATCATACGCTAAAAGATTTCCTGAGGGAGGTTCCAAGCGGACGCTGTGCAACGCCTCGTTAGGCGGCAAAGTCAATTCTGCGCCGTGGGACGGACAATAATCTCGCCCACGTCAACCGGCACCGTATGCCCTTCCCTATGCGCCGACGGGGGTCAGGTTGTAGGCGCGCGCCAGGTCATTGATACTCGCGCGCAAAGCCTTCCATAAGCTTTGTGCCTGGCCGTCATTACTCCCTTCCCCACCACCTGATTCACGCTGGCGCGCGCTGTCCATGACCTGCTCCATTTGCACTTTGGTCTCCAGATAATTCGCCGTTGCATCGAACTTGCGCCGCAGACGGTTTGTGGTGCGATTCAGATCGTCCATGGCATTCTGAAGGTCGTCTTTTGATTCGCTTGTCTTGATCCTTCTTGCATCCTTCCGCGCATCCTTGTTCGCGGAGTTTGCACCCTGGCCGCGCTTTGCTGCTCCGCTGCTCTTCGCCGATCCGGCCTGATCCTTGGCGTTTTCCCCGCGGCTGGTCAGATACTTCTCGAAATCATCCACGCCGTTTTCCACTTTGCGGATTCGGTCAGCCACCTGAGCCTTGTTAAAGTGGATTTGTCTCGGCAAACGTTATTGTGAAAAAGCTGACAGCGGAAAAGATCGCTGTGCAACAAACTACAGTTCGTATTCTCAAGCGCATAATTTTAGATTTCTAGTTGATTGTTGGTATGTGATGACAATGGCGGTGGGCAACACCGTCACGCTCAGCATAGAGTGACTCTCACGCGCGGCCAGTAGGACCTGTCGTTGGTCGCATCGATCGCCGCGTGAATCAACTCAGTTGCGTTGCCTCGGCACTTAATCAGTGATACCAAGCAAAGTGACCAAACTCGCTCCGGAATCCGTTTCAAAAGCCAAACTCTTCCGTCCGGCAATGGAGCCGGCCCGCCCTGGCCGATCAACGCGAGAAGGGTGAGTCATGGACCTTCTCATCCTGCCAAAGAACGCCAGTGCGAAGCTCCCCTCGCGCGGCATGACGGCGATCGAAGGCACCATCAATGGCTTCCCTTTTCAAGCCACGCTCGAGCCCGACGGCCAGAAAAGCCACTGGCTCAAAGTGGACCGGAAGCTGAGCAAAGCTGCGGGCGCAGACGCAGGCGACATCGTCACGCTGGAGATCGCGCCGGCGGGAAAGGAACACGGAACCCGAGGTGCCGACCGATCTGCGCAAGGCTCTCGCGGCCGCCCCGAAGGCGCGCGCGTTATGGTCGGACATCACGCCCAACGCGCGCCGGGATTGGATCCACTGGATCACCTCCGCCAAACAAGCCAGAGACGCGCGCGCGCCGGATCAAAAATGCCTGCTCGATGCTCGCTGCCGGGAAGCGACGCGTTTGCTGCTTCGACCGGTCCGGGTTCTACAGCAAAAGCATGAGCGCTCCTAAAGCGGCGATTTAGCTAAATACATTTGTCGCGTGTGATCATGATGATCGTGCTGGTCGCGAATGACATGCAGCTCTACCAGCCGACACATAAGCTGGCGTATAACCTGTAAACCTGCTGGAACGGGAAGACGATCCCTGGTATGGAATCTGAATAAGCGTCGATGCTCACGATCGAGAACGTCACGAAACGCTTCGGCGAGATCGTCGCCTTGGATCGCGTCTCGCTTTCACTCGCGCGCGGCGAATTCTTCGGATTGCTTGGACCGAACGGTGCGGGCAAGACAACGCTGATGTCGTTAGTCGCCGGATTGCGCGCGCCGGACAGCGGAAGCATTTCGATCAATGGACAACGCGTTGGTCCAAATGCGATGGCACCGCGCCACGAGCTGGGCTTCGTGCCGCAAGCGATCGCCCTCTACGAAGAGCTCGAGCGCCGAGGAAAATCTGCGGCTTTTCGGAAAGCTCTATGGTCTCGCCGGCCAGGAGCTGCGCGCTCGTGTCGATCACGGGCTGCACGCGGCGCAGTTATTCGAACGACGGCAGGACAAAGTGCAGACCTATTCCGGCGGAATGAAACGCCGGATCAACGTTGTGGCGTCCATTCTGCATCGGCCGGCCTTGCTCCTTTGCGACGAGCCGACCGTCGGCGTCGATCCGCAATCGCGAAACGCCATCTTCGAGTTCCTCCAGCGGCTGAATGCCGACGGGATGACAATCGTTTATTCGACGCACTACATGGAGGAAGCGACCCGGCTTTGCTCACGCATTGCCATCATCGATCACGGCCGCTTGCTCGCATTGGGAACGCTCGATGAGCTGCTGACGCACCTGCCGTTCAGCGAGTTGGTTCGCATCGCGCGCAACGACCAGACCACCGCGCAAATGCAAGCACTCGCCGAGTACGGTGAGATCACGAAAGCAGAAGACGCGTATCTATTTAAACTGCGCGATGGCCTGCGCTTTTCCGAATTTTTCGCCGCTGCCGAAGAGCTCGGCTTGCCCTATCGCTACTTCAACATTCGCCGGCCGACGCTGGAAGATTTGTTCCTCCATCTCACCGGGAAAATCTTCGCGACACCTGAACGATGCGCACCGTTCTGGTTCTGGTCGGCAATGAGTTCCGGCGCTTCGCGGCCGATAAAGCGGCCATCTCGCTCACCTTCATCGTCCCGCTCGTCCTCATCTACATTTTTCGGAAACGTCTTCGGCGTGAACTCCGAAGACCGCGGGCCGAAAGGCATTCCGCTCGCGGTGGTAAATCAGACGGACGCGCCCGCTCCGGCCGCAATTATTTCTGCGCTGCAAAAGGAGCCCGCCTTCAAGGTCATCACGTCGCACAAAGATGCGAATGGCGTTGAGCGCGTGCTGATCGAAGCAGAAGTGCGCGAGATGATGCGCGCCGGCGACATTCGCTTTGCGCTCATCTTTCCCGCGGATGCAACGAGCGACTCTGAGGTGGCGTTGAAAATGAAGTTCCTGCGCAACGCGCGGAACGAAATCGAAACGGAGACGGTGGATGGCTTACTGCAGAAGACGATCTTCACCGCTGCGCCGCAGGCGTTGCTCGCATCGTTGCAGCGGCTGGGCGCGAATCAGGTTGGCAGCGAGACCATGGCGCGTTTCAACCACTCGTTAGCCGACGCGATCGCCCGCGGGTTCGGCGGCGATCCGGCGAAGATTCTGCACTCCATCGAAACCGGCGAGTTCAACATCCCAGGGACCACACCAACCAACACGAACGGGAACTCATTTCTTGATCGCCTGATCAAAATCGAGCGCGAAGAAATCGGCGGCGAACACGTGAAGAGTCCAATGGCGACTCGCAGCGTCGGCGGCTATGCCGTGATGTTCCTGCTCTTTTCGCTCACCGGCGCGTCCACTTCGCTCTTCGATGAAAAGAAAGCCGGCTTGTATCAGCGACTGCTCGCCGCGCCCGTGCGACGGACGCACATTCTTTGGAGCAAATACATCTTCGGCATCCTGCTCGGTGTGGTGCAACTGCTCACGCTTTTCGTCGCGGGCCGTGTCCTCTTCGGCGTCGATATCACGAGCAACGTCTTCAATCTACTCCTCATCTGTCTGGCCGCGGCAAGTGCCTGCGTTGCCTTCGGCATGTTGCTCGCCGCGCTCGCGCCGACGGCCGCGGCGGCGAACGGCATGGGCACGTTGCTCATCCTGACCATGAGCGCGGTCGGCGGCGCCTGGTGGCCGACCAGCTTCATGCCGCCATTCATGCAGCAGTTGAGCAAGTTCACGATCGTCTATTGGTCGATCGAAGGCTTCCTCCGCGTGCTTTGGGCAAACTGCAACACGCGCGAGCTGCTCCCGGTGCTCGCCATCCTGCTCGCCTTCGCTGCCGCCGCGAACACGATCAGCATCTGGCGTTTTCGCCACGGGCAGATCTTCGAGTAGCGAAGGCGAACGCCTTGCGTGCACCCGACGCACAGTGTGTGGGAAGGCAAGACTTATGATCACCCGCGGCAGCACTCGATCGCGATTATGTGCGATGACATCGAGGCGACGGTGAATGAGTTACGGGCGAAAGGCGCGCAGTTCCGCGATCCAATCGAGGGACGCGAGTAACGGGAGAAGGTAAATTCGAAAGCCAGAATGCCAGAAAGATTGAATCAGAAAAGCAGGAACGTAGGAAGTCAACCAAGTGCGCTCCGAGGTAGTGGGTACGGTTTGAAGTGGCTTGACGATAAGAGAAGGACTTTGTTCAATCTCGAATATGTCGCGGGTTGCTGTCGGTCTTATCGCTGGCCTGATTTTTGGCGCTGTCGATGTTGCTCTCATGCTGCCAATGTCCTTTCCCGACAAGCGTACAGCGTTGGTCGCAGCATTCCTTAGTCGGTTCGGCATCGGTTTAGTTATACCGCTAGTGAATCTGCCGACATGGCCGGGCTGGCTCGTAGGCGTGACCTTCGGCGTGCTGTTGAGCTTGCCGGATGCGGTTGTGACGAAAGCCTACGCCCCCATTTTAATTAGTGGCGCTATTGGCGGCCTAATCATCGGCGGCATTACGCGTGGCTGGGGCGTGCATTGAGTCTAGCAGTGCGATAACTTCATCCAAGCTCCAGACATGATCGGAAACTGTACCACTACCTGCTCCGACGTGTTACTCGTCATGCTTGTGCGAAGATCACGGATTCCTGGACGCTGTGGGTAACGGGCTGAATCAGCTGGATATGGCAAAAAGGTATCGGACCCCTGTAGACTCGGGCTCGTGCTCGTAACCGTGACTCCGCGATCGCTTTCGCGCGAAGTTCCTGTTACAAAAAGTCCAATGCGTCCGCCGCCGCCGAAGCACGCTTCCAAATACGGAGTCATCAAACTTCGCTTCCGAAAAAGAAGCCGCACGCTTACCTACGAACAGAAGGGCGGCAATCAAAGCACGGCCGACTGCAACGGCGTCAGCCTGGACGCGCACATCCATGCACTCTATGGATTAACGCTGCAACGGCCCGGGAAAAGCGTCCTCATGATCGGCTGCGGCGGCGGCACTCTCGGCACCATGCTGGCGCGAGCAGGCAAACGGGTTTCGATTGTTGAGATCGATCCCGTTTCATTCAGGCTGGCAAAGCTCTATTTTGGCCTGCCACGGAATATCGTATGTCATGTAGGTGATGGACTGGCGTTCATGCAAAGAACGCGGCGGCGCTATGATGTCCTGATTATCGATGCTTTTTCCGGTGAAAATATTCCCGAGCACATGAAAGGCGCGGCATTTTTCAAGGCGGCTGGCCGCTGCCTGCGAAAGGACGGCGTGGCCCTGGCCAATGTCTGCCTGCACCGGAAATCAGATCCGACTGCCGACAGAATTGCTGCGGGATTCAAGGAAATGCGTTGGCCTGTGCGCCTTTTGGATAGCCCAGGTGGGGAGCGCAACGCCATCGTTCTGGCGGGAAAGGTGAGGAACCTGCGCCGGCCCAAGTTACTGATCCGACCTCAAGCTGGCGCGAAACAGACTGTTAAGGAACTTAGAGCCATGCGTTTCCGGAGGAGACGCACGATTTCCGGCTAGATGGTATGCCGGAGCGACCCCGAATCGGGACCGCAGAACCGCACCGTGATTTTGTCGGAAGGCCAACTCGTTAGGCAATACGAAACGGCGAGAGCTGCATGATATCCCAAAAATGGCAGAATCACTTGCTCGGCTTACTAATAGTGGGGAGGCTAGGCTATGCGAAAGAAGAGCGTGAGCGAGTCACAGTTGTCCCGTGAACAACAGGCCATGGAGAAGCTCTGGGAAGAACATTTGGCTAGCGAGTTCAAATCCAAGAGCGCCGAGGCCGCCATCAACACGATGGTCGAACGGCCCTCGGTCAACCACGTGCCGGTCATGACTGGCGGGGTCGGTCGCAAGCAGTTGACACACTTTTACGATAATTACTTCATCCCGCAAATGCCTCCGGACACCCAGATCATCCCCGTCTCCCGCACGATCGGCCACGACCGCCTTGTCGATGAGTTCGTGATCAAGTTTACCCATACCCTGCAAATGGATTGGTTGCTGCCCGGAGTTCCCCGACGAATAAGCCGGTTGAAGTCGCGACGGTGACCGTGGTCCAGTTCCAGGACGGCAAGATGGCCTCGGAGCGCATTTACTTTGACCAGGCCTCGATCCTGGTCCAGTTAGGCCTGTTGGACCCAGGAAAACTTCCTGTCGCCGGGTAGCAACCGCGCGGAAGGTGCTTGACGACCGAATTACCTTCGAATGAATTGATGAAACGAGTCCTCAGGGACGAGGATTTGTAGCGGTCGCAGTCGCGCAGCTCGAGGTAAATACGAATAGGGAGAGCTGAGTTAGACTATGAGAAAATCCGCTGAACAAAGGTATCATAATGGAGAACGCTGCTGGCATTGGGACGGTGACCTCTGAGATGGTTGAAGCCCGTGCGCGCGAGTTAGCCGCGATTAACGGTCGTCCTTCTTCCGAACCGTCCGAGGCTGACTATCAACAGGCCAAACGTGAGCTGACAGGAGAATCGGAAATGGATCCGCAGGAAGAGAGTAGTGAATCCATACCCGATTCGGACGGTTGGGATCCCGTGCCGGGCTCGACCGGACGGCAAGCAGCAGACTCCCTCGGAGAAGACGAAGATGCCGAGGGACGGAGCGAGAGTGCGCAGATGTTCGAAGAAGGCGTCAACGAAGCGGAGCACGATCAAATGCGTCAGGCATCCCGCGCAGGAGAGAAGAGCGACGAAACAAGAGCCATAACTGCCGCGCGCACGTAAGGCGCGCGTTGCCTTTACGCGCTTTTACGTGGCCTCGCCTATTCCACTGCCCGCTGAGCCTGCTTCAAAGCCTGCTCGCCGCGGCAAGCGGCGGGCGATTGGGTCTCCCGCTCGGCTGGCTTTCGGAGTTCGGAGGTCGCGCGGGTGATGACGACCGCGACCTTGTCTTTGTCACGAAGCGGTTCGATTTTCAATTTTTCTTGTGACGATATAAGCTCCGACCCTTATTCTGCTTACGTTATTCAGGCGCGGTCTGCCCAATGCCCGCTACTTACGACTTATGCAATTTGGGACTGAGCGCGACAATTTCTCGGGTGCCTCTTCCGGGCGTTAGTGTCACCGGTTGACCGAACGGTCGCGAATACTGAGGTAACCATTGGAAATTTCGTCTGCGCTCAGTAAATGGCGTGAGCCTTGCGCATCATTCAACCGTAAAAGCAGAAGGATGTAGTCCTCGTCCCGCAACGGAATAGGACTATCTTTCATATCGAAAATTTACGTTTCGCGGCTTATAAACTGCAAAGCGGTCAGGCGCTTCCTGCGCGTCGAGCGAGGCAGATTCTTGGCTGTGTTTTCAGAAGGTCTTCGGCTTTTCCGATTGCAGCGGGATCGCGGCTCTTCTTAATCTGGTGCCATCTGACTGCGGCAATACGCAGCCAAAGTGCAACAGTCGTTGGGTGACGTAGGTTAAAGATGTTATCGCTGCCTGCAAAGAACCTATCGAAAGGTGGGCAGAGAAGGGGCAGCGCTGAGGATAGGTCAGGCTCGTAGTGGACTCTGGTGCGAGATCTCGTAGTTGCTGCCGACCGAGTGTCAGAGGATCGCGCATCGCTTATACAATCTCCGCTTCTCTTCAGCCGGGAGGACTTTCAGACCATTTCCAGTTCGCGCTGTGGCATCGGCGGTAAGAAACCGGGATAAGCCGGCCGAAGGAAACCAGTTTGAACCGGAGCTAGTGAATTCTCGAGACGCCAGCTGGTTACGCGTCAGAGGTATTCGGCCAACTCGTCGCGAAAACGTGCGGCTGGACGCCGATACTCGGTTCGCCGCGCCACAGGCTCAAAACGATTGTCTCTATTCTCCTGCGGTCGTAACCCACCGAGGAGCTTCTCGAACTGAATTATCACAGCGCCGCCGGTATCGGTCGAATGGTTTCAGCGGCGCCAAGCGCGGCTATCGGCGATCTAACGCCCTCTTTTGGAAGAAAGCTTCGGAAATTGCTGTGGAAGAATTTGGAACGATGTCGATTAATTCGCCCTCTGTCAGATTGTAAATGCCAGTATCGCCGTCGCTTCAGCACTTTTGGCTACGTCGCGAGTGAGCGCCTCTGCAAAGAATGCCGCTCCACCAGGTAATCCGTTACTGCACGCCAAATAACCTCATCCCACTGGCCAGCCATTCTATAACAACGATCGACGTGAGACATCAGGAGTCCCCACATGCGCTCCTGTTGATGCGGAGCAGTGGTAACATGAGCAATCCAACCCGTAGAAATCGCGAAAGTCGAGTTGGGGCTGCGGCGTCATAGTGCTGAGGCCAGATGCTCTAAATACAGAAGAGACGGAGCAGCGCGACTGCTCGGCGACAGACCAGCGTTTTCATCCCACGATAGCCGATATATGCAGGCTTTTGCCGAAGAACTATCGATCCCTTCGGTGGTGTGGAAATCTCAACAGCCCGTAATCTATATGGTCATGTAATCGACGACGACTGATTTGCGTCGTCAGGCACCGGAATGTGCGTATGCTACAGTGCAGCTGAAGTCAGGAATTCTTAGGTCACGTTCCCGCATCGGGACTTCTAAACGCAAGTGCCTCTTGACCAATTCTACGTCTTGAGGCGCAAAGACAGCCTCCATGGATAATCGCTCGAAAGCTGATGCACACGGGTAGCTGTTCCTGCTGAAAGGTGTCAGCATCGGAGTAAGAGCCGAGATGGATGAAGAATTACAGTGCGCTTGCCATTTCATCCCGACAATCCGGGCAGTCGACAAAGCCAGCCACTTCTGGCAAAGTGCTCGGTAACCCACAACGTTGGTTCGCGTCAAGATCGATGTTCATCGGTTCTGAATTGACGCATCCCTCCTGAGTTTCTGCCGACGAGAACAAGCAGTTACTGCGTAGTTAATCTGCGTATCGGCAGGCGCTGAATAGATACGAGCGACGGCCCACAGCAGGGATGTCGATTTTCAATGGATCATTAACTCCGGAAGTTTGCGGATCACGACAGAGTTAGGATCTCGATTCGGTCGCAACCATAAAACGCTAAGAATGCCGATCCGAACCGAGAGATTGGGTCCATATCGATACCAGGTGTTTTGAAGTCATCGCTTTGGTAATAACTCTGCCCAGCGACAGCTAAATAGTTGCGGACGACCCTGTTCGTCCATGCCCCACACCGAGTCTCGGCAGCGGACTACGCAATCTCCAGTGCCGCTAAGCTCAGCGTCGAAATAGATCGCATCGTCAAAGGCAACCCTACGCGTCCCCTGCGTCCACGCGGCTGCAGCTCGCTGTCGCTGGGTTGTCGCCTCATGGCGAATCGCATCTATACTGTTCTGGTAGCTCTCGGATAAAGAAAACGTGGCTGTCAGATTGGTAAATCGTTGGCGAGAATTTCAGACATTCGTTCTCGATGGAATTCAAATCGGATGTTAATCGGTCGGAAACCTTCCGCCACCACCGCCCATTCCAGTCTACGGAGGTCGAGCTGATGCCGCTCATCGCGGTGACGAGCAGTGGGTCTAGACTGCCTCTAAGTTGATCGTCGCAATAGCGACAGAGGTCTCAGTTCTGCCCAGACGGCAGGATCAGACGTCGATCATCGAAGCGCACCGCACGACCGTCACCACCTGGCGGGAATGTCACCGGACTGAGCGCACGATGCTTTCCATTCCATGTGCGAGATCTCATTACTAGAAGACCACGAAGCGCCAGACCGCGTATGGAGTTCTATCATCCGGAGATATCCACCGCGAAGAGATCGACCAGCCGCATACAGGGCGATCCAACGGAGAATTCACAACTTGCCCAAGCACACCGAAGCTGGAAGAGAACCGCCTTTCGTCGTCTAGATCGGCAAATTCGAGCCAGTACCCTTGGCAGACTTGGTCTAGTGCCACCTGCGGAACAGAAAAAGGGCCACTGTCGAAAGAAAGAGCGGACTCGTGCTCCACTTCTCCAAGCATGTGTTCGACGGACATAGAGCCGTAGATCATCGTCAGGAAAGTCCCGGAAATGATGTCGGTTTACCATCACCGCGAATCCCCTTGCGCGGCTTCAAGCTGTCGCAGACGCTGGGCTTCGTCAGGCAGAGGTGAAGGCTGAATTCACGTTGGTTCGGGCACAGCACCGCTGCGTAAATAATCAAGATTCTTCTCGGCCCACAGCCATTCCCCAGTCATGCGCGTAAAGTCCACACACGCTAAAGAGGAACTTAGCTCAAAGCCACGTTCATTTCTGAAGACATCGCTCTGGCTGCAGCAACTTGTCAGCTATGGAAAATAATCAGGCTAAAGATGCTGTGGTTCGTCGTGCGGAGCTGAACTCAGGAAACAAGACTCATTTCTGCTGAAGTCTCCGACGAAACGTTCTCGGGGCCTCAGGAGTGGCCCCCAGTAGTCAAGACCTTACTGCCTGCACAGCTAGGAGTTTTTCTTCAGCACACGGCCGCAGGGCGCTATCTCACGTTCTCAGAGAGAGCATACGGCGGCTCATGGTAAATAAGCAAGTGTGGCTGATCGCCCTTCGTCTAACTCGCCATTTAGGAGCGCTCAAGCTTTTTGCACCTGTAGAACCCGGACCGGTCGAAGCAAGGGCGTCGCTTCCCGCGGCGAGCATCGAGCAGGCATTTTCATCCCGGCGCGCGCGAGCAATGCCGACGAGGTCAAGCGATAAGCGCCTGAGGAAATACGCCAATCTATCCTCGCAGCGTTCTTCGCGTCGGTTGATTAGGAACGGCGCGTTCCAAGGATGTGGATCGCCAGTCCGGCTCGGATTAACTCTGCGCCGTGGGACGGACAATATTTCACTTAGGCCAACATCGGTCGGCTGTTTGCGGCGATCACGATAGCCTTGTGTTCGACCAATGTTTGGTGATCTGATTCCGCCTGGACTTGGGCAAAATGGCAACCCCCGTCGAATTAATTCTGATTTGTCTCGTGGCCGTCGCGCTGCTTGCGCTCGTCGGCCCGGAAAATCGGCGTTCCTTATCCAATTCTGCTGACGATCGCGGGCGGACTTCTGGCGTTCGTTCGGGTCTTCCCACCGATTCGGCTCGATCCCAAGCTCGTCTTCGATTTGTTTCTGCCGCCGCTCATCTATCCCGCGGCCGTTTACACATCGTGGAGGGATTTCCGGGCCAACCTTCGCTCCATTCTTCCCCTGGCGATTTTCCTGGTCCTATTGACCATGACGGTGACCGCTTACCTTTTCCATGCGCTGACGGGATTGCCACGACCTCGGCATCCGCTTCTTCTATATGGACGTGATGGGGGGGCGGCTCCACTGGAGCCCTGGTCGGCCTGGCCATAGGCGCGATCAGTCCCAGCAATACGTAAC
>ERZ1370068.2030-contig-11997_pt1 | contig 25878 bp, 39 predicted proteins | sample MGYA00561227_ERZ1370068 | MGnify/ENA primary metagenome ERZ1370068 (study PRJEB38410, sample SAMEA6850437) | metagenome | study: Metagenomic assessment of the ecological functions of the soil: analysis of the soil microbiota associated with the...
TCCGGCGATGCGAAAGACGCCCGCATCCGCGACGCAAAGATGAAGTACAAACAATAGAAGACGTGGCGCCGTCACTTCGTGACGGCGCTGGAGCTTGCCATGGAGCAATGCCTTTTTAGCGTCCGGCAGCGCGACGACACGCGGTGGCATGTCTACGAGACGGGGTCCACGCGTTCGCTGGCGAGTTTTGGGTTCAAGGAAGACGCCATCGAGTACGCGCGAGAACTGGCGCGCTCGAGGTCGCCAGCAGAGGGCGATCCTCCGGTCGTCGATGTGAAGGGGCGTCGCGAACACGCCAGCGCGTAGGGGTTACAATCCGGGGCAGGTCGCGCACGACGTGCCCGGACCACGCAGCAGGACGGCTCGGGCTCATAGGCGCGCAGCGATCGCATTCGACGCCGCGTGAGCCCATGTTACGCAACACCGAAGCCCGCCTCACCCCCTTCAAACCGTCGCTCCGGCGGAATGGGGAGCGATGCAAGCACAACGACAACCGCACGGCCGGCCGGATTCCGCAACGAGCATTTTTCTCGTTCCGCAGGATGGCTTGGGCTTCGCCGGTTGCAACTCGGATTTCGATCTCGCTGTGGCCGAGCGGCTCCGCCGCGGCACGGATATTTGTACCGGTGCGGCGTGGGCCGCAAGCTTCGGTAGCATCGATGGGGCGACTGCGCTCGATCCGGCTTTCGTTGCGCTTTATCGCCCCCTTGGCAATCACGTTGGCGTTGCTGGCGTATCCTCTGGTCCTGCTGGTCGACCGTCTGACGCTGCGTTGGTGGGTCAACGACCTCGATACGCGCTCGCAGCTGATTGCCAACACCATGCAGGATCAGCTCGCCGACCTGGTGGCTCACGGTGCCGGCTCGAAGATCAATGGCCTTTTCATGCGCGCCATTCAGGACGAGCGTCTGTACGCGCTCGCCTACTGCGACGAAACCGGCAAGGCTGCGCTACGAAACCCCGACGTATCCTTCGTCGCTCGGGTGCCGCCCGCCCGATCCGGCGGGCGAGGAGCCACTCGGTCGTTCGCCTGCGGCAAGGGCCGTTGCACGTCGTTCAGCATCCGGTGTTTCAGGGCACTGGAACGAATGGGATCGCTGATCCTCGTCCACGACATGAGCTTCGTCGAACGGCGCAGCGCCGACACGCGGCGCTACCTGATCGGGATGTTCGTCGTACTCGGTATCGTGATTTCGCTGGTCACCGTAGTCATCGCGCATCTCTCATGGCGTGGCTGGGTCAGCGGGGTGCGGGCGCTTTTGCGCGGAGAAGGCATCGTACAACCGTTCGGCCAGGCATCGTCATCGGAGGACGTTCATCCGCTGGCCAGCGACCTTCGCGCATTGCTGCGCGATTTGGACATGACCCGCCGCAGCCGCGATCAGACCGCGACCTGGAGTCCGGAGATGCTGCGCGGAGTCCTGCGCGAACAACTGCTCGGCGACGAGGTACTGGTCGTGTCGAATCGCGAGCCATTTATCCACGTGCGCAGCGACAAGGGAATCGCGCTCCAGCGACCCGCGAGCGGATTGGTAACCGCATTGGAGCCGGTCATGCGCGCGTGCTCCGGGACGTGGATCGCGCACGGCAGCGGCAGCGCGGACCACGACACCGTCGATCGCCACGACCGTCTTGCGCGTACCTCCTGAAAAGCCGACCTACACACTGCGCCGGGTCTGGCTCTCGCCGGAGGAGGAAAAGGGCTACTACGCCGGTTTTGCCAACGAGGGGCTGTGGCCACTGTGTCACATCGCGCACGTCCGTCCGATATTTCGCACCGCGGACTGGGAACAATACGTGCGCGTCAATCGGCGATTTGCCGACGTGGTATGCGAGGAAGCGCGAACCGGAGGACCCGGTGGTTCTGGTCCAGGATTATCACTTCGCACTCTTGCCGCCGCATGATACGGGAGCGTTTGCCGGGGGCAACGATCATCACCTTCTGGCACATCCCGTGGCCGAATCCGGAGTCGTTCGGCATCTGCCCGTGGCGGGAAGAGCTGATCGCGGGACTTGCTGGGGAGTACGATTCTCGGCTTCCACACGCGATTTCATTGCCAGAATTTCGTCGAAACGGTGGATCGATTCCTCGAGGCCAGGATCGAGCGCGAATCATCCACCATCTCCTATGGCGGCGATTTGACGCGAGTCGAGCCTTATCCGATTTCCATCCAGTGGCCGCCGGAGTGGGCGGACAACCAGTTGCCGGTCGCGCTTGTGCCGCGCCAAGGTGCTACGCGTCGAGCAGCTGCCGACGACGTGCTCCTGGGTGTGGGCGTCGACCGGATGGATTACACCAAGGGCATAATCGAGCGCTTCCTCGCCGTCGAGCGCTTGCTCGAGCAGCATCCGGAGTACATCGGCCGCTTCGTTTTCGTGCAGATTGCGGCCCCTCGCGTTCGGCGCTCGAGGAATATCAGCATTTCGAAGCACGGGTGCGTACGCTCGCGGCTCGGATCAACGCCCGATTCGGCCGCGACGGCTACCAGCCGATACACTTGAAGGTCGAGCATCATCCGCCGCAGATCGTCAACGAATACTATCGCGCCGCCAGACGTCTGCGTGGTGACGAGCCTCCACGACGGGATGAATCTGGTGGCAAAGGAATTCATCGCATCGCGGGACGACGAGCAGGGAGTTGCTGGTGCTCTCACAGTTCACCGGCGCCGCGCGGGAGCTGCACGACGCGCTGCTCGTGAATCCCTATCACGGTGAACAGTGCGCCGAGGCCCTTTCATCGCGCGCTCATCATGCCGGCCGACGAGCAACGCGTCCGCATGCGCAGCATGCGTCGCGCTGGTTCAGGAATTCAACGTCTACCGTTGGGCCGGGGCGATGCTGCTCGATGCCGCGCGCCTGCGGCATCGCCGGCGCGTCTCGCAGCGGATCGTCGAGCACCAGCGCGAAGCGACGCCGCTCCCGGAGTGAATCCCGCGCTTTCTGCCTCCGGTCTGGCACGCATTCGCGAATTCGTCGGCGCGCGCTCGCTCCTGCGCATTCGACATCGACGGGACGCTCGGTCTCGACGTGGCGCGGCCATGGGACGCACGCATCCCCGACGAGATACTAAGCTCGCCTGGAGGCGATGACCGCAACGCGAACTGTGGCGGTCATCACCGGGCGCGCAGTTGCCGATGCATAAGCCGCATGCTGGCGTTTTCTCCACGCTACCTGATCGGCAATCACGGCGCCGAAGGCGTTCCAGGCTTCGAATCCGGCGTCCGCTGCCGTATGCGCGCGATTGCAGCAGATGGCTCGAAGTGCTCCGCGCGAGACGATGAGGCGTGGCGCGTGATTCCCGGCATCACGCTCGAGGACAAGGCCTATTCCATCGCGTTTCACTATCGGCAGGCGCAGTCGCGCGAGGCAGCGCTTCGGCTGGTGGAGGAACGCGCGGCGCAGCTCGTTCCCTGGCCACGCCTGATCCATGGCAATTGCGTGCTCAATCTCGTTCCGCGCGATGCGCCACACAAGGGCGATGCGTTGCGGGCTCTGCTGGCGCATTCCGGATGCGAGCGATCGCTCTATGTCGGCGATGATGTCACCGACGAGGACGTTTTCCGGCTCAAGCTGCCGGCAGTGCTGTCGGTCGGTGTCGATCCGGGGCCGGGGAGCGCGGCCGATCTATTCCTGCCGGATCAGAGTGAGATGATCAGGCTTCTCGATGAGTGTTGCGACGATGATCGGGCGCTGAACCGAGGCGAGTCGCCACGCGCCGGTGTTTCTCGGAGCGTCTACCCGGTGCTCGCGTTTCGGATGCAGTGTACTCTCGTTTCAGCTTTCGCTTCGAACTGCGTTGGATCATGACGCCCGAAGGCGGCGAAGGAGAACGTCGATCGAGTCTTCCCCGTCAGGAGACTTAAGGCGATGTTCGCTCAGCGTCTGCACCAGCTCGGCCTTGGCGATCGTCTGGTAGTCGGAGCGGATCAGTATCCCGGCGATGGCCCGCTGCACGTTGACCGACTTGGCGAGCGGGAACAGACGCGTCAGCTGTTCCAGGCTCTCGCGATCGGAAAGCCGATAACGTGCGAAGCGTGTCCAGCGCGCGAACCTGCGCATCCGACCCGTTCATTCGTGCGATCGCCGCCGCGACATCGCGCAGCTCGGTCGCATCGGCGATCGGCCGATGGTGCAAATAGATCTGCGCGATCTGAACTTCTTCATCGTCGGAGCTCGACAATGCGCGAAGCACGCGAGCATGAGCCTCGGTACTTCCCAGGCAGGCGAGCACGGCAGAATGAGCGACCTTGTCGGCTTGCGCCGGTGGCACTTGCAGCCGATTGAGCTCCTGGTCCAATTGGTGGTCCTTGTTCAGCGCGCACACCAGGTCCACATCCGCCGAGCTCACGGCAGCTTCCGCCAGCCGGTCGCCGATCATGCGCATCAGCTCCGCACGTTGATCGGCCGCCGAAAGCCAGCCCAGGCTGCGCGCCAGCTCCGACCATGCGCGCGCGAACCGCAGGCAGATCGGCATCGCGGGCAAACTCGAGGTACGCGTACGTGCGACCTCATCGCGAGCGATCTCGTCGAGCGCTCCGGAAACCGCGGGCGCGCGGCGCTTCGGCCTCGCTCAGCGACGCCGAATATTTCTCGATATGGTCCAGGAACATGCGCACTTCCGCCATCTCGCGACCCATGAGCTCATGGACGAAGCCGAGCTTTTGCGCAGTCGACAAGCGGTCATCGGAGAAATGGCAGACGTCCCGGCGAAAGCTCGCGTTTGGATCGGAATCGCTCAAACCGGTCGCGCGGGCCATGGAACTTGGCGCAAACATGACCGAGCAGCTTTGCGCTCGCACGGCCGCTGCCGATTTCGCCGCCGGACCCCGACTTGAAATAACGGTCCAGCATCGGCGCCTGCCGTCCGCCCGAGTGGCGCCTTCGAGGAAAAGCCATAGATCACCGGCACGTCCTTGAAGATGTGGCGCATGCGATCGCGGTTAGCTTTCACCGTGCCGCTCGTTCAACACGCCGCGACAGGCGCTGCGCGTCCGACCGAGAGTGCCCGGAACGAACCAGACTTCGCGAGATCTCGGCGGATGCGCTCTCATCGCTTCCGCATTGAGCGTGTTGCAGCCGAAGAGATAAACCTCCTTCAGCTGGGAGAACAGTCCGGGGCACGAGTCGCTGCACGAGACCCGCTCCATCTCGCCGACGGGCAGATACTCACGCGCATCAAGCCGATCCGGAATAGAACTCCGTGCCGCCGTCAAAATGGCCGGAAATGAGAAGAACATCGCAGTGGACACCCTTGCGGCAGGCCGACTCAGCCAATCGGGTCGACCGCTCTCCACCAGCTCGACAAACTGAAACTCGTCCCGGGGCAGGTTCTGGCGGAATATATCCTTCTCGTCGGATGAATTGACCGTGATCGTGCACACCGTCTTCTCTTGTCGGCGCGCACGTCGTGCGCCCACGCCGCGGCCAGCAACGCGGTCAGAAGGACAAGCTTCATGGAACCAGGCATGGAAAGGCACCTGCGCACAAAACGGCGCGCTAGTATTGCACGAGTACCCATGCCTCGGGACAGGGTGCAGTGGGTGGCCGGGACTATGGGGCCGAAACCCCACTGGCGGTGTAACGCCTCAGATGGCTTGCGGACGGGGCCCGATTGGGTCGCTTTAGCGGCGAGTGCCCACTTGATCGAGGCGCACTCGAGTAGCGGCTGGAGACTACTGAACTTGAAGGCGGCGGATAAGGACGTCGATCAGGTCGGCGCCGTTCGACGACCTCAGGCGGTGCCGCTGCAGCGTTTGCACGACTCTCGGGTCTGGCGATCGCCTTGTAGTCCGGCGCGGATGAGAATCGCCGGCGATGGCCGTCCGACGCCGACGGATCTCGGCGCGCGGGAACAATCGCGCGGTAGCTCCTCCAGACTTTCGGGATCGGACAGACCGCTGGCGTGCGAGCGTGTCCAGGTGCCCGCACCTGCGCGGCGGAGCCGTTCATGCGCGCGATCCCCGATATAACCACGCGGAGCTCGTCCACATCGGCGATCGGGCGATGGCGCAAATAGACCTGCGCGATCTGAACTTCCTCGTCGTTGGGGCTCGTCAACGCCAGCAGTACCTGTGCCCCAGCCTCTGTGTTTCCCAAGACACGCGAGTACGGCGGCACTGGAGACCTTTGCTAGCCTGCGCGGGCGACAGTTGCAATCGATGCAGCTCCTGGTCCAGCCCGCGGTCCTTGTTCAGCGCGCAAACCAGGTCGACCTCGGCGGAGGTCACCGCGTTGCGCGCCAACATGGTCGCTGATCATACGCATGAGCTCAGCGCGTTTCCTGTTGGCGAGAGCCAGCCCAGACCGACCGCCAGCTCGATCATCCGCGCGCGAACCGCAGGCTGGTCGGCGTCGCGTGCGAAGGCGAGGTACCGGCACGTGAAGCGTCATCGCGAGCAATCTTCTCGATGGCCCGCGAAACCGCAGGCACTTGCCGGTCGGCCTCGCTCAGCGATGCAGAATATTTCTCGATGCGGTCCAGGAACATGCGCACTTCGGCCATCTCGCGGCCGAGAACGTTATGGACGAAACCAAGCTTCTGCTCGGGCGACAATCGATCGTCGGAAAAATGACAGACATCCTGCCGATACGCCGTTTGCGGATCCGAATTGCTCATCCCGCTGGCGACGACCAACGAGTGGCCGGCAAACTGATTGAGCAGCCTGGTGCTTGCACGGCCGCTGCCGACCTCGCCGGTCCCGGAAGATTGAAAGTGACGGTCCAGGAAGAAGGCGGCCGTCGGTCCGAGCGGCGCAACCGACGAAAAGCCATAAATCGTCGGCACGTCCTTGAAGATGAGGCGCATGCGATCCCGACTGCTTTCGCCGTGCCGCGCGCTCAACGCACGTGACAGGCGGTCGGCGTCGGCGCGCGAGTACCCCGACCGGACCAGACTGCGCCCGATCTCGGCGGACGCGCTCCTGACCGCTTCCGGATTCAGCGTGTTGCAGCCGAAGAGATAAACCTCCTTCAGCTGCGAGAACAATCCAGGACACGAGTCGCTGCATGAGACGCGCTCCATCTCGGCAACGGGCAGGAACTCATGCGCATCCAGGTGTTCCGAGAAGAACTCATTGCCCCGTCATAGTGTCCGGAGATGACGAGAACATCGCATCGGACACCCTGACGGCATGCCGATTCCAGCCAGTCGGACCGGCCGCGCTCAACCAGCCTCGACAAACTGATATTTGTTCGGTGGCAGGCTCCGGCGGAACGCTTCCTTTTCGTCGGCTGAGTTGACGGTGATGCTGCACACCGTTTTCTTTGTCGGCGTTCGCATCGTGCGCCCAGACAGCGCACAGCAACGCGGTCAGAAGGGCAAGCTTGGTGAATGCCGGCATTTGGATTCTTAATAGGAGGCGCACGCGTGAAACGAAAGACATCGACTGACAGCAAGCGTCAATGAAACATTTTTCGTGCGCACTCGTCCTTACGCAAACGCACATGGTTGTTGCGGAGATGCGTCGCATAAGGCACCAGGTTCCGGATTCTTGCGGCTATCGTGCTCGTTGATGTCAACGATTTTATGGATTTCATGGCAAACAGTCCGTCAGACCCATTCTCTGTTTTGCTGTCCGTCGGCGGCGTTGCGGAAGTAGGACGTGCCCTTACACGGAGCAGGAACGCTCCGCGCGCCTATCGACTGTAGTCAACGGCTACGTCGGACGCTTGTAGATACCGAACAGAGAAGGGGCAACGCTCGCATGGGACGCATGACCAACGTGACGATGGACCTTGTGCTCCAGGTCCCCGCGATCGGCGCGGCCGGTCTCGGCGCGATTGCGGCGCTCGCCGGCGCGCAAGGGATCCATGCCCTTCCGTGCGCGTCGCACAGGCTTTTTCCGGCTTCCGCGCGCACAGCCGACTGCCGGCATCGCCGAGCTTTGCGCCAAGACGCGTCGACATGGCGTTCGTCTCCTCCGATCTTACCCGCGACCGCGTGCGCGTCGTCGCGATGGACATGGACTCGACGCTGATCACGATCGAGTGCATCGACGAGATCGCCGACATGGTCGGCATCAAGCCCGAAGTCGCCGCGATAACGGCGTCGGCCATGCGCGGCGAGATCTGATTTCAGCGACAGCCTCTCAACGCCGGGTCGCGCTGCTGTCGGGCTGCCGATCACAACCCTCGAACGCGTCTACGCACGAACGCCTCGAACTCTCCCGGGCGCCGAGCGGATGCTGACCGGATTCAGGAACGTCGGCGCGAAAACCTTGCTCGTTTCTGGCGGCTTCACATTTTTCACGGACCGATTGCGGGCACGGCTCGATTTCGACGAGACCGTAGCGAATACGCTCGAAGTCGCCGACGGCAGACTTGACCGGTCGCGTCGTGCCACCGATCGTCGACGCGCGCGCGCGAAGGCCACGCGCTTTCAGCGCTGCGCGAGCGGCATGCGGTCGACGGCGGGATCGCGATCGCAATCGGCGACGGCGCCAACGATCTGCCGATGCTGAAAGCGGCTGACGTGTCGATCGCGTATCGCGGCAAGCCGCTCGTGCGCGTGCAGGCAACGTACGCAATCGATCACTGCGGGCTGGACGCGGTACTGAACCTCCCTTTACAGCAAAAGATGCCACTAACGGCTGCGCTTATGCCGCAATCACGCCAACTCCTTGATTTCACGTGATTTCCACCCTGGCATCGGCGCGAATACCTGTCGGATTTTCTTACACCGATGGCCAATCGCCTGCCGGTGCAAGTCCCTATACACCATAACCAACTGATTTGATGTGGTATTAAATTCCGGTATGAACCTTGCCTCGATTAATAGACTGCAGCAGGCGTTAAGGCACGGCGGCGCGTCTTATTTTTCGGGAGGCAATCCACGGCAGCACGTCGAAGTTTGATCAAGCCAATCCTGCATGCAGCGTTCACTCAGTGAATCTCATTGCAAACTCACAATGTTCACCAAGGAGGCAATCGTATGTTTGGAATCTCCTCGAAATCGCTTGACAGGTATTTCGTCGGCTCTCGCAATGGCGTTGGTGCTGGCCCCTAATGCTGGTTACCCCGGCATCGGCTAAGGGTCCCGCTCATTCATCACGTGAGCGCGGGAGGCCCGGATGCGTGCGAGGCTATCAACGGTCCCGACTCTCACCCCGGATGCAACGGAAATTTCCTCTGGTGGCGAACGTGTACGCCGATGGTAGCGTGTCGGGGCAATATACCGATCAATTCGGCCACGGAAATGGCGGTTTTCACGCGGTCATCGACTGCGTCAGTATCGTCGGCAACATCGCATGGGTGAGTGGTGTGATCAAGCAAGGAAACCTTGGGACGACTGATTTGGCCGGTGTCCCCGTCGTGACAAGGGTGCAGGACAACGGCACATCTGCGAACGATCCACCGGATCGAATCAGTTACTCGTGGTTTACCGCGATACCTTGCACCAACCATGTTGCGTGGCAGCTGCTCGATGCCCCCGAGGGACAAGTCAAGGTAGACCTAGCAACTCTCCGTTCTCGGAAAACCAAGTCGTGTCAGCGCCCGAGCCCTCAACGGCCGGGCGCTGATTGTATGTTGCTGTACAAACGCCTGAACTCCCCGAAGTTCTTCTCAGACGGCTTCCAGGGCTAGCGACGGTCACATCAATCACGACTCCGAAGGCGAACGCCAACACGAGCGGGCGCACACCGCCGCTCAGAGATCGGCGATGGGTATCGCCGTCAATCGTTGTCTTCGAAGTCGCCTACGTCCATCCACGCCATCTGAATGGCTCCAGGATCTTTTCGCCGCTGTGCTTTGGGTCACCGTAAAAATTGCTGCACGCCATTTGGGGGCATGCTCAAACATGAAGAGGATTTCGACGGCAATAAATTTTTCGGTATCGCCGCAAAACTGCTTGACAGAAAGAGAGTATCTAACCCATTGTTTTATTGGTGGCGAATCAGGGACTCGAACCCCGGACCAAAGGATTATGATTCCTCTGCTCTAACCAGCTGAGCTAATTCGCCGAAAAGGGCGCAGATTATAGGCGATACGGCGCCTTCGCCGTCAAAGCGGCGCGACGATCTGGCGCTCAAAGCCCGGTCGACTTGCGAATCAGCGCAAAATACCATCGGTACGGCAATATCCGCAGCAGTTTGAGCGTGTTGGTAAAGCGACGCGGGAAGTGAATTTCAAATTTACCCGCGCGCAAGCCTTTGATGATGTCGGCTGCCGCCTCCTCTGCCGGTGATCAGCGCAGGCATCTTGAAATCGTTGTGATCGGTCAGCGGTGTTTTCACGAATCCCGGGTTGATGAGATATACGCCGAGGCCCTTGGGATGCAGGTCGAGATAGAGCGTCTCGGCGAAATTGATCACTGCCGCTTTCGACGCGCCATAGATCAGCGCCTTCGGCAAACCTCGGTAGCCGGCGACGGACCCTACGATCCCGATGGCGCCGTGGCGCTGTGCGAGCAAGGCCGGCAGCACCACGGCGCAGGTGCCGATCACGCCGTGAAGATTGGTCTTTGAGCAGTGCCATTGCGTTGGCTTCGGTGAGCTCCCACGCGCGAATCTCGGCGTGGGTGCCGGCAACGATGAGCACCAGGTCGATACCGTCCCAGCGGCTGCGCACGCGTTCCCAGGCTGTGGAAACCTGTGAGCTGTCGGTGTAGTCGAGCGCTTCGACGACTGCTCGCGGGCTGCCTTCCGCGATCTCGACCAGAAGCGCGGCCTTGGCGTGCCGACAATGCAACGCGTGCGCCGGCGGCGAGCAACGCCTTCGCGGTTGCGGCACCAATGCCGGTCGAGGCGCCGATCACCCAGACTCCGGCATTCGTCCCATGGCGGGAGCGGCAGGGTTGAGCGCCATCAGCGTTTGCGAAACGCGAGCGATGGCTGTCGCGCAGTGGCGCAGTCGGCCAATGCCCGGTGGATCCCGCGACGCGCCGCCGCTTCAAATCTCAAGCTCACGAGCGGATCCTCATTGCGATCTCTTGAACCAGATCAGCGCCCGCACGCGGCAAGCTTGAGCACGCAGGGAACGAAATGCATAGACGATGGCCAATGCAGTTGAGTGCCGCCTGGTCGCGTCCACCGGGAGCATAGCCCAGAGCGGATAGAGAGGCAGCGCGATGCCCGCTGCAAGTGCCAGGTTGAGCTTGGTCGCCAGCGTCCACAGACCGAAATAGCTGCCGGTCGCTTCCATGCGGCCGCGACGCCCGATGACGTCGGCAAGAAGCGAGGGCGGCAGCGCAAGATCCGCGCCCAGCGCAATTCCCGACAGCACGCAGATGACAGTGAAGGCCGTGGTGTCACCCGCCCCCAGCGCGCGATGCCCACACGAATGCGGCGATGGCGACCAGCATGGCCGCGAGCCATGCATGCGCCTTGCCGATCCTGGCCGACAGTCTCACCCACAGCGGCATCCCTGCCGCACCCGCGATGAAGTAGAGCGCCAGAAACATTCCCTGCCGCGATTCCGCATCGAGGACATTTCGGCGATGAAGAAAAGCACCAGCGTTCGCCGGAATTGCGGCGGCGATGCCGTTGAGCATGAACACGAGGAGGAGCCGCCGGAAGAGCGGATCGCGCGAGCGGCCGCGACGAGAGTAGGCGCAAAACGACTGCCTCGGCGCGGAAGCGACGGGCGCGGCGCGCGGTGTCGGGCGTCAATGTGACCGTGATCGCCGCGCAAGCCAGAGGTAAACACGGCAAAGAGCAGCGCAAAGCGCGCGAGCCCGCCATCGCCGCCGCCGAGAAAGCGCGGGCAGCACCGCGGCGACGACGACCCCGGAGCAGCGCGAGCTCCTCGCGCACTGGCAGTGATCCGGTGCGCTCGACAGGATCACTGGAAAGCTCGGCGCCCCACGCCTGATGCGGTTGATCGTCGCCAGACTGAACGCGCCGTAGACAAGCGCGAGCGCGAGCGAGAGCCACGATCAGCGGAGCTCCGCGCGGGAGCGGCGTGAACAAGGCGATCATGCCAAGCGCAAGCAACGGCGCCGCGAGCACCAGCCAGCGCTTTGCGTGCCGCCGCGGTCCGAGAGCACGCCGAGCAGCGGGTCGACGACGCCGTCCACGCAGACGCAGTACAAGGAGCACGCTGCCTGAGCACGCGCCAGATTCACGCCGAGATGATCGCCGTAGAATTCTCGGCAGATGCACACACAGGCGGAAGCGCCGCCATCGCCAGCGGCATGCCGAACAGAGCCGTACGGCGGCGAGCGTCGATACTGGAACGCGGGCAAGCGGGGCAGCCGCGGCGTTCATGCTAGCTCTAGGTTCGCCCAACGAGCTTTTGCGCAACGCCGGCTCGGAGGTGCGGGGATCAGCCAGATGCCGAAAACGCCTTGGCGAACTCGCGGTCCTGCGATTTCGCCGATCGGCTTGCCGTTGTAGTAGAAGCGGGCGCCGGACTGCGGAAGGTTGACGCCGACGATATGGTCGCCATCGACCACGTCGAGGGAAAATCTGCTCCATCAGCGCGCCCCAGCGCGCGACGCTGATCCGGCCGATGCCGTAGCCGAGCTTGGCGATTTCTCTCGACGCTGCGCTCCGCGATCATGGCGAGCCGACGAGGCTTCGATGATAGACAAGCTGCAGCGCGAACGGCTGCTGCGGCGACCAGCTACAAAGCGCGACGGTCGACGCAGTAAAAATAAGCCGCTGTAGACGGGAAGCGTCATGCGAAAGTCATCAGCTCGCCGCCACCCTTTGCTTCCAGGTTCGGCACCAGCGAGGTAACTGCGGCTTGCGGTAAGGCGGCGCGCGGGTTCCGGCGGCTGCGTTGCACGGAGCCGCGGCGAGGAGCAATGCGCTAGGCAGCAACCAGTGTGTACTGCGCGACATCGGTGGTCTCGCTGGCGAAGCCGGCAGCGCAGTACGCAAGATAAAAGCGCCAGCAGCGGATAAAGCGGTGGTCGAAGCCTTGCGCGCGCACCTTGTCGACGTTGGCATCGAAAGCGGCGGCGACCCAGCGCTTGAGGTGTCTCGGCGTAATCCTGGCCGAAGCGGTGCACGTCGTCAACTTCCAGCCCCGCGGCTGTCCATATGCATGTCGAACACATTCGGGCGAGGCCAGCATGCCGCCCGGAAAATATATTGCTGAATGAAGTCGCTCGTCTGCCGGTATTGCTCGAACCGGTCGTTGGCAATCGTGATGGTCTGAATACGCAGGCGCGCGCGCCAGGCTTCAACGCTTCCGCAGCGCGCGAAAATAGGCCGGCCAGTAACGTTCGCCGACAGCCTCGAACATCTCGATCGGATGCGAATGCCGTCGAACTGGCCGGCAACGTCGCGATAATCCTTTATGCAGAACTCGACATTCGACTGCAGGCCCGTCGCGGCCACGCGTTCCCGAGCGTAGGCCGTCTGCGCATCGGAAAGGCTGACCGCGGTGACTCGACATCCGGCTCGCGCTGCACATTCGGCGAAGCCGCCCCAGCCACACCCGATCTCCAGCAGGTGTGCCCCTTCCTTCGGCGCGAGCTGTTGCAGAACGCGCTCGTATTTCGCTTCCTGCGCCGAAGCGAGCGATCCGCGACAAGTCGCCCTGAATAGCGCCGACGAACAGCTCATCGTAGAGTCGAGCCACGAGGCCGTAGAAGTCGTTGCCAAGATCGTAATGAGCGACGACATTTGGCGGCGCGCCCGGCGCTTTGGTATTGCTGCGCAACAGGTGCTTTGCGCGAAAGACCAGCTGGCGCCACCATCGCCCGTAGAAGGCGACCTCCAGAGCTCGCTGGTTGAGTGCGATGAGGGTCAGCAGCGGCGGTGAGATCGCTGGTCTCCCACCTGTCATCCATGCGAACGCCTCGGCGAATGCAACGTCGCCGCCGGTAGCTGACGTCGCCGCACTGGCTTCCAGTCGCGAAGCGTGAGATCCACTTCGCCGTCGAGCGCTCCCACCGACCCGCCCGGGCCAAAACGCCGGGTGATGCCGTCCGGGCGTGGTCAGCGTCAAGAGCACCGAAGTCCATGCGCTCGAGCAGGTAAACAGAATGCGCGCGCGGTGGCGGGCAGCGATGCGCTGCGCGCATTGGAGGGATAAGGTGGAGTCGAGCGCGTTCATCGCGTCGTTCGTTGCAGCGGTGGCTGCGGCTTGGAAATATAGGGCACGCGTTTGAGCCAGAGCTTGATGGCCTGCCAATGAATTCGCACGATCACGCCGAGCGTGAACCACCGATAGCGCCATATGCAGTCCGCGCACCGCGTTCGGCGACAGCGGTTCGGCCACGCCCGAAATCGATGTCTCCAGCAGTGCGCTGCGCTCCTCGCCGTCGCCGTCATCGTAGTCGATGCGCGCCAGCCAGCGCTCGGGCCCGAAATGGAATCCGGAAGGTGTAGTCGCCCTTGACTTCGCAAAAGGGCGACACGTGAAACGCCTTCCGGCTCTGAAACGACTCGCCGTCGACGAGCGGCCGTCCGTCGGGATGCGCCAGCAGATAATTGTGCCGTTCACCGAATGTATTGCAGACCTCGCACAGTACGGCGCGAACTGCGCCGTCGCGGTCGTGGCAGACCCAGAAGCTCACCGGATTGAAAACGTATCCCAACATCCGGGAAATGCGTAAAGCACGATCTCGCCGTCGGCTGCGACCGACTCGGCAGCAAACAGAAGCTGCGTATCCACGGCTCAATGCGCTGCCGTCGCGCTCGCCGTGATCGCGGTCGAAAAAACTCACCAGCGCGTGCCGGTTGTGCGCAAGCCCCAGCCGCGGGCAGGTCGCCGAGCCGCGACAAAGGGCAGCGCGAGCGAGAACGCGTCGTAGGCGAATTGGTTGCCGACCGGCCGCAGGCGGCGATGCATGACCATCCCATGCGCAAGGTTTCGGAACGGATATTCACATGGTCGCCATCCAAGTCATCAGCCCATTGCGCCATTACGCCGCCGCGCTCGCTCATGACGTCTCGAATCGCGCCGCGATGCCTTCGGCGGACGATGTGCGCCGAAGCGAGCCCCATCTTCATGAAATCCGTGGCCCATCCAGGCCCTGCGTACCACGTGCGCTGCTCGCCTTGCAGAGTGCGCGAGCCGCTGCTGCGCAGGTCTCGAAACGCCTTTCACCATCGGATGCGAGTACTCGAATTCAGCGATCTCGCGTCCGGGCCGCGGCTCGAACGGCGGATTGAGCGTGATCATCAAAGGAGTCCGGAAAGGCAGCGGCTGCAGCCGGTTGAGCCAGTAGCTGACTGCGACGGGATTCCCGGCCGCGATGTCAGCGGGGGCAAGATAGTTCCACGCGCGCCCAGGCGCGCCGCCGCCTGGGCATGAGCCGCGTATCGGTATGCAGCAGGACGCGATTGGCCTGAGTAGCGAATGCTCCTCAACAGCCGCGCCTCCTCGTCCGACGCGTCGGCGAGGGCAAGCGAGCGCCTGCTCGCTATGACAGGCCAGCACCACCTGATCGAATCGCTCGCCGGTGGACCGAATCGGTGCTGACTTCGACGCGATATCGCGGCGCCGCCGCACCCGGCGCACTGGACTCGACAGGCGCACGTCGGAAAGACCGGCGGCTATTCTGTCCACATAAGTTCGCGCACCGCCGACTACGGTGCGCCATTGCGGCCGTCCGCAAATCTGCAGCAGCCCATGATGGTGGCAGAAGCGGATAAACGTCGGCAGCGGAAAGTCGAGCACGTCCCGCTCCGGGACGGACCATATCGCTGCCGCCATCGGCAGGAGATACCATTCCCGGAACGGCATCGAATAGTTGCCGGCGTCGAGGAACTCGCCGACGGTCACGTCATAGACACGGTCCTCGAGGTGCATCGCCGTAGTCTCACGGTTGAAGCGCAACAGGTCGCCGAGCATGCGCCAGAATTTCGGTCGAAGCGCGTTGCCAGGCTGCGCCAACAGCGAGCCGAGGTCGGTTCCCGCCCACTCGACGTCGGCCTGAGTCGCTGCGCACCGAAAATGACATCGTGCTGGGTGCCGAGCTGATGCCCAGCTCGTCGAAGAGCGCTATGAGCTTCGGGTACGTCGGTCGTTGTAGACCAGAAAGCCCGTATCGACCGGAGCGTTGATACCGTCGAGCGCAACGTCGACGGTATGGGTGTGGCCTCCCAGGTAATCGTTGGCCTCGAAAAGCGAGACCTCGCATCCCTGTTGCCGAAGCAGCCACGCGCATCCCAGGCCGGCGATGCCGGAGCCGATGATCGCGACGCGCACCGTATTCCTCCCTGAAGGTGTGGCGCGAGCGGCGGGTCGCTGCCCGCCGATAATTTAGTCCAGGCGTTGCGCCGACGCCCCTGATCTCTGCATACGCAAGACGATGAGTGGATGGATTCAAATTTGGCTCACGCGCCCCGGGGCGCGACGCTTTAGTCGCGGGTCAAGGCAGGGACGGAAGTTTAGGTGGGCGCGACCAACGCGCTTCAACTCTTCGGAAGCGCGGGCTTGGCGGCCAGCATTCGTTCTACAGCGCCGACGAGGTCGCCGTTATCGGGCTCGACGCGAGTACCGAAGCTCGCTGACTTGCTTGCCGTCGCGATCGACAAGATTATTTGTGAAAGTTCCATTTGGGGCTCTGCCCGGTACGCGCGAGGAGCTCGCACACATGAGATTGGTCTTGATGCTGGTGACACTCGATTTCTCGAACATCGGAAACTCGACGCCATAGGTCAGACGGCAGAATTCGGCGATCTCCTTGTTGCTGCCAGGCTCCTGGCCGCCGAAATCATTCGACGGAAAACCGACCACGACCAATCCGCGCGACTTGTATTTCCGGTAAAGCGCCTCGAGACCCTCGTACTGATGCGTGTATCCGCAGTAGCTCAGCGGTATTGACGATCAGCACGACCTTTGCCGCGGTACTGGCAAAGCGACTCGGGTTTTCCGGTCTGCAGGCGGTTGAAGGAGTAGTTCAGCGAGCTCCGGGCAAGCGTCTGTCGCCGGCGGACTCTCGGCCCGCGCCGCTGCTCAAGGCGATGAGCCGTCAAGTGCTGCAACGGCGATGAGATCCACGGGCGAAATAGCATGGCGCTCACGTCCTGAGTTCATGCTTCGTTGGTTGGACAAATCACGTCGAAAGCAAATCGTGTCGTGGACAGCACGGATACTAAATCCTAAAATAACTTGATTGCTAAGCCACTGTCAATTCATCGCCCTGGACAATCCTTTCGCCGTGGACCGCTCCATTGCCCTGCTGAACATCAGCGCCGTCGAGCGCGAGACGGGCCTGTCCAAAGACGTGCTGCGGGTGTGGGGCGCCGCTACGGCTTTCCCAAGCCCGGACGCGACGATAACACCGGAGCGCCGGTATTCGCCCGAGCAGGTTGCGAAGCTGCGGGTGATCAAGCGCTTGATGGATACCGGATGCGGCCCGGCAAAGCTGATGCATCAACCGCTTGCCGAATTGAATGTCCTTGCCGACATCCCGCGCCGGGCCGCGCCGGGAAACGCACACGCGCCGGTGCTGGAGCGCGACGTGCTCGCGCTGGTCAGGAATCATAACGCTCCGGCGCTGCAGCACGCATTCGCCCATCTGTTGATGCGGCAGGGCTTGCAGCGCTTTGTGCTCGAGACCGTTACCGCGCTCAACCGTGCGGTCGGTGAAGCGTGGATGCGCGGCGAATTGCAGGTATTCGAGGAGCACCTGTATACCGAGTTGCTGCAAGCGGCATTGCGTAGCAGCGATCAATGCATTTCCGCGGCTGTCGGGTGCGCCGACGGTTCTGCTCACCACTTTTCCGGAGAGCAGCATGGCCTCGGCCTGTTGATGGTCGAGGCTCTGCTGGTGCCCGGAAGGCGCGCAGTGCATTTCGCTGGGAACGCAAACGCCGCTCGATGACATCGTGCGCGCCGCGCTTGCGCACAAAGTCCATATTGTCGCGGTGTGTCGTTTTCTGCCGCGTTTGCGCTGCGCCAGGCGGGCGACGGCCTTCCGAGCTGCGCCGGCATTTGCCCGCTTCGACCCACATCTGGGCGGGCGGGGAGATGACCCGCCGGCTGCGCAAGTCGCTTCCCGGGGTGCGGCTCGATTCCCGATCTCAGCGAAGCGATCGGCGCGCTTCGGATCGACTGAGGCGGCGGACCCGGCAACTGGCGACGCCGCCACGGTATCATCGGACGCGATGACAGCGATACTCCTGCTCGCGCCTGCTGCTCGCGGGCGCGTCGACTTATATCAGTTGGGCTCTGCATGAAGCGGGGCAAGGCGCATCACCTTGGTGGTTCGTTGCTCGGCGCGCCCGTCGCCTATCTTGCGCCGGTGGCCGTGCTGGTGGGCGTCTGGTTCGCATTGAGCTGGATCTGGCGCACGCCGCGGCCATCGAACGGCGCAACTCGACTTCGCCGGCAGCGTCCGACTGTTCATCGGAGAAGTGTTGGCCGTCGCAATGTCCTGGCCGCTTGATAGCCTTGCATCGGCTGGCGATACGCGATCCCGCCCCGGCTCCCGCGCGACTCCCGTCATTCTGGTACACGGCGTGCTGGTCAACGATGGCGTGTGGTTCACGATGCGGCGCTATCTTGCACGGCACGATGTAGGTGCGGTTTACACCATCAACTATGGTCCGACGTACGACGACATTGAACACTTCGCCGAGCAACTCGGCGCTAAGATCGAGTCGGTGTGCGCCGCCACCGGCGCGGCCCAGGTCTTGCTGGTAGGTCACAGCATGGGAGGCCTGGTTGCGCGGGCTTACGTTCGCCAGCGCGCGGGCCGGCGCGCATCGAACGGATCGTTACCATCGGCACGCCGCATCACGGCAGCATGTTCGCAACAATGCTCTTAGGACGATGCATTGTGCAGATGCGCCCCGGAAACGTGTGGCTGGCCGAGCTCAACCGTGACGAAGCGAAGCCGTCTGCGGTCCCGATTACGTCGATCTGGTCACGCCACGACAGTTTGGTCGCGCCGCAGGCGAGAGCAGCGAGCTTGCGTGTGCGGAGAACGTTGCGCCTCGTTGGTAGTCGGCAACAGCGCGCTGCTGAATGACCCGAGCGTGATGGAGTTGGTTAAGCTGAGCGATCGACGCCTGATGCGCGATGGGTGCTAACGAACTGCGATCGGAATGCGGCCTAAGCGCTCACGATCTCCGCTTGCCCGCCCTCCCGGCGAGGGGGCCGGAGGCGCCAGAGCAATCACAAAGATATGGTGCAGTAGGCTACAGACGACTATTATTGCTCTGCGGGCTGGAGGTGGTCGGCCCGGGGGAGAAAACTAAATGTCAGCAAGAGCCTTATTTCCTGCCATCGTTTGCTGTGCAGCTTTGCTTGGGTGCGCAACGAGTCCGTTCGGTCCCGATGGCAAGACCTTTGAGATGCACGGGTCAGGAATTGCGATGTTCAAAGTTGCCGTTTCCTGTTCGCTAGGCTTTTTTGCAGAGCTTCGGTCGATAGCGAGACGGTACAAGTCTCACGCGGCAATTCGCCCAATATCACTTGGCAGATGATCAGCGCCGGTTATACGTCTCCCAGCAACGGGATTGTTTCACGAGCGGCGCCCTCGCAGTTTCTGAATGCCATGTCGAGGCAAACGGACGCAGGTTCAGTTGCAAGGACAGAAATACGGAGCGCGGAACGTTCAAGTACACCGTCAATGTGAGCGGCTCACCGACAGTGCCGCCTCTGGACCCATTTATCGCAAATGATTAGTCCTGTGGGAGCTAATCGTTCGTACTTTGAGGCAGGGGATAAATGAAAAACTATTTTCTGGTTATTGCGGCAGCGGCGCTTGTAGTAGGTTGCGCAAGCAACATGACCATGAAGGACGCAGTGAATCTTCCGGAATGAAAGAGGAGAGCATTAGGCCATTCTCGCGGGCATGGTTCATTCGCTACAACCCATCTCCGCGGCGGCACTGGCGCAGTCCCGACCGACTTAACCCCTATCGTGTACGTCGAAGACTCCCAAGTCGTCGTCGATCAGGAACCGATTCATATCAAATCGGGTGAGGCGTGGGGCGCCGGATAATCATCGTGTGGTCGATTGGTGACACTGGGTACTATTTCCCAGACAAGGGCGTCGATGCCAAATGGGAGTCAGTGGATTTAAGCCCAAGAAATTGACTGCGCTCCGAGGGGCAAAACGCCTTATACAGTATTCATATGCGTGATTACGCGTCCGGGTGGGAAGGCCAAATATGTCTCACACAATCACAGTTACCAACGGCAGAGACACACTTATACATCGGATCCTTACATAGCAAATGACTAAAAGCACTGGAGGCCGCCGTGTGTAGGTTAGACGCGCTGATCCAATAACATTCCCTCGGCGCAACGAGAGAGGCAATCACGAGCGGTTCTCCAACCACTCACGGACCTCCGAAAACGCCTCTTCGTAAGTTAGCGCGCTGCCAGCGCTCTCGGCGGCGAAGAACTCACTGCGCCCAGCGCTTCTCGAGTCCGCGCCATCAGCGGAGCCAAAAACGCTTCTGTCTGCAGGGTCTCGGCGAAGCCCGGTTGCGCAGTCTGCTTCTCAGCCGCGCCGTAGAATCGTGTCGCGCGGCGCCATTCTTCGCAACAGGCTGCGAGACCAGCTGCGACTTCCAGCGCACTCTGCCCCGTGGCGCCTTGAGCTTATTTCATCTCTGCGATCGTCAGCGCTTCGAGGAGCATACCTGGGCGCGCATCGACCGCGCCGCGCCCGATTGATACCATCGCAAGATTAAGGAGGCCAATAGCAATACTCTCTCGATCACCGAGTTCATGGGCAAGCGGTTACTGCGTTCTCATAGAGCGCGGCTCCGCCATGTCCGGCGCCCCTTGAACACGATGAGTGCCGTACGATAGTGCGTTGAGCGCGGCAGCGATCTCACGCTTGTTTCCGACGGCCCTGCGCCAACGCCAGCGCTTCTTCAAAATAACCCCTTGCGATGTCCACGTTTCCTTGCCCTATGATGGACAATGCCTAGTGGCTGAAGCATCCATCGCGATCCGCCTTTCGTCTCCAATCTCTCGGGGCGATTGACAGGCTTTCCTCAAGATACTTTTTGCGCTTCGCCATACCGACCCATGAAGGAACCAAGTTGACCGGCATCGACGAGCGCCCTGCAACGGACGGCACTTCGCTCCTTAGCTCCCTGGCGCGTAAGCGCCTCCACCGGTCACCCTATGTCCCAACCCCAATAGGCCACGATTGAGCCAGTACCTCTTCACTGACGAAGCTAGCCTCAGGCCGAGCTCGGCACCGCAGCTGGCGTGATCGCACAATGCGTGCGCCGCGATAATATTGTCCCGCTCGAGATCCAGCTCCTTGAGCCACTTGCCCTGATTGGGCCCGACAAGTTCAGGCCAGGCCCTTTCCGCAAAATCCAAATAAAAGTGCAGATGATTGTCGTAGTGCGGTCGCGTCTCCGGATTCGTCTAGTTTTTCCCTGTGCATACTGCCTCACTGTTTCCAGCAGCCGATACCGAGCTCCAAACGCATCGGATTTCACAAGTGACTTCTCGACAAGATTCGTAAGAAGATCAGGCCACGTCTGCGTTTGAGACAGCATCCGCGGCGCCGATCGCCTCTGCGGCGTTTACGGTCCAACCACCAGCGAAAACTGCGAGTCGTCGCAGCAGGGCACGCTCGTCATCCGGTGAGAAGGGCGTAGCTCCAGTCGATCGAAGCACGCAGCGTTTGCTGCCGCGGCAGGGGCGGTGCGGTCGCCACTTCAGAGCAAACGGAAACGATCGTTCAGTCGCGCCGCGATCTCATCTCACCGACAGCGCGCACGCGGCGCTGCGGCAAGCTCGAGCGCCAACGGAATGCCATCCAGACGATGGCAGATGTCCACGATTGCCCGGGGGTTCGCTTCGGTGATCTGAAGCTGGGCTGCGCGGCACGTGCCCTATCGACAAACAGGCGCACGGCTCTCGCATTGCGCCAGTGCTTCGACCGTGACCGTTGCCAGTGGCTCCGGCACCGAAAGCGACGGCACGTGGTAGGTTGTTTCGGCCGTCAGCATGAAGCGGTTGACGGCTGGAAGCGAGGATCTTCAGGTGAGCCCCTGACCGCAACAATTGCGCTGCCAGCTCGGCGCAGGCGTGAAGGAGATGCTCGCAGTTGTCGAGAATCAGGAGAAGCTTCCGGTCGCTGACATATTTCACCAGCGCTTCCAGAACGGGACGGCCAGCTCCTCCTTGACCCCGAGCACCGATGCCGCCGCCTCGTGGCACCAGACGCTCATCCGTCATCGGGGCAAGGTCGACAAACCACACACCGTCGGGAAAGTCGTCCAGCACTTCAGCGGCGACCCGGAGCGAAAGCCGCGTCTTTGCCGAGGCCTCCCGCGCCAAAAGAGCGCCAGCAGCCTGGTACTCCCCAATTGATTCCCTGATATCGGCCAGAATGCGGCGCTCGCGGCCGACGAAGGAACTGAGCTGCTGCGGCAGTGTTGTTTGGCGTCGTTCCGGAGCGAGCGCAGCGCAGGGGAAGTGTCCCGCGCAGCAGCGGATGCACGACTTGATACACCCGCTCGGGAGTCGCCAGGATCGCGGAGGCGGACGCGTCGCCCAGATCTCGCAAAAGAGACATCACCTGGCAAACGCTCGCCTACCAAAGCGGCGACAGCCTGAGACAGCAGAACCTGCACCGCCGCGCTGGTTACACCCATGATGCGCGCCGCCGTACGATTGACTACCGCCGCCGAAGAAGTCGTTGTCGCGGCGCATCAACAACAATCGCGCGTGCATGCCACAGCGCGAACTCCGCAGCGCTATTCCTTCGATCGCATCAGGCTCGGCGAGTCGTCGCTGCAACTGGAGCGTTGCGCGCACCGCGTCAAAGCGGATCGGCTGAACACGGCGTGGATTCCGTCGCCGCCTTCATCTTCACGACTGCGCGCCGCCGTTTCCTCTCTACGGCAAACCGAGCGATCGTCGTCATGCCGCGATGCGAGCCGCCGGTCGCATCTCTCCACCCGGCCTCGGTCTCCCGGGGCTACAGGCGAGTAGCCAGCGCCGCCCCTCGATGTCCGTGGTAAGAGGTAGCGTCGTGACTGCGGGTCGGTCGTGCACTCCCGCCCTTCAACAAAATGATCTCGAAAGCGCCTCCACTGGCTGGCAGCAGAGCGACCTCAGACTCAGCGTGGCGCTGGAAGCGTGGTCGCAGCACCGGCTTCGGTGCAGAAGCCGGTTCCTGATGGGCAACTGCGGCTAAATCACAAAATGTTTTGCGAGAGCGGCGTTGGCGCATCGCTACCAATCGTATCCCCTGCGTCAGCTGCGCAAACGCCATCTGCTCGGCGGAGAGTTGTCCTCTCGCCCTCCTTCTTTCCCTGTCGCGGCCGCGGAGTCGGGGAACATGTTGAATGCCGTATTGAGCATGATCTGCGTCAGCCTCGGCGCGATTGCGTGCGCGACGGCGCCGGCGACGCCCAGCCGGGTCGCGATGCGCACCGGCTTGTAGACGATCGCCTCGACGACGAGGTCGGCGGCCTCCTCGGGCGAGAGCGTCGGCACGTTCTCGTACATCTTGGTCGGCGCGATCATCGGCGTGCGCACCAGCGGCATGTTGATCGTCGTGAAGTTGATGCCCTTGTCGACGAACTCCGACGCCGCGCACGCCGCGAACGAATCGAGCGCGGATTTCGACGCGACGTACGCCGAGAAGCGCGGCGCATTGGACAGCACGCCGATCGAAGAGATATTGATGATCTGGCCGCGTTTGTTCTCGATCATCTTCGGGCAGAAAGCCCATGATCAGGCGAAGCGCGCCGAAGTAGTTGAGCTGCATCGTCCGCTCGAAATCGTGAAAGCGATCGAACGAGTTGATGACTCCGCGGCGGATCGAGCGGCCCGCATTGTTGATCAGATAGTCGCAGGCGCCGTGGTCCTTGAGCACTCTGCGCGACCAGCGCATCGCAGGACGCCATGCTCCGAGACATCGGCAGGTGTAGATCCACGCCTTGCCGCCTGCGGCCTCGATCTCCTTCTTGGTTTCGACCAGCTTTTCCTCGCCGCGCGCGACCAGCATGCACCTTCGGCGCCGGCCGCCGGCGAGCTTGAGCGCCGTCGCCTTGCCGATGCCCGACGATGCGCCGGTAACGAGCGACGGCCTTGTTCCTGACGCGGCCGGCGAGGCTGCGATCGATGAACAGATCCGGGATCGAGGTTGCGCTCCCAGTAGTCCCAGATCTCGCGCGCGTAAGCTGTCAAGCGTGCGGCACGGCGATGCCGGAGCCTTTGAGCGCCTTCGCCGCCTCGCGATTGTCGTAGCGCGTCGGCCAATTGACGAACTGGAACACGTCCTTCGGAATGCCGCAGATCCTTGAGCACGGCGCGAATCATCGCGCTTGATCGGCGCCAGCGATCCGAGCCCGTACAGGATCGGCGCCGGGATGAAGCCGAACATGCGCGCGTTGATGCGCATCGTCATCTGCGGCGCGTGCGCCGCCTTGGCGAAGATGTTGAGCACCTCGCCGATGCGGTGCGGCTCCGGATCGGTCAGGTGGAAGCACTTGCCGTCGAGGCCCTTCTTGTGCGCGAGGTAAGTCCAGCGCGTCGGCGACGAAGTCGACCGGGACGATGTTGATGCGCCCGCCTTCGATGCCGATGCGTCGCGCATCCACGGCGGGAGCATACTCGCGCAGCCGCTGTATCAGCTTGAAGAAATAGTAAGGGCCGTCGATCTTGTCGATATAGCCGGTCTGGCGAATGGCCGACGACGAATGCCGGGCGATAGAGTGCCGCCACGGCCGCTTGCATTCCTTGCGCACGATGCCTTCGGATCAGATGCTTGGTGCTTGAAAGTACGGATGGTCGAGCTCCTCGGCTTCGTCGAACATGTCCTCGCGGAACGAGCCCTCGTAGAGGCCGGCGGCGGCGATCGAGCTGGCGTGGTGGAAGCAGCCTGACTTCTGGTCGACCTGCGAGCTCGACCGCGCGATCGCGTGCCGTCGACGTTGGTCACGCTCCTGGTCCTCGGCGCTCGGCGCGTGAGGTCGTAGACCGCGGCGCAGGTGGAAGACATGTGCTTGACTCTTGCCGCTGAGCTTTTCTTAGATCGGCTTTCGGCTGACGCCCAACAGCGGCTTGGCCGAGATCGCCGAGCACGGCGATGACCTGCTTTTCGTCCGGCGCCCCAGGTCCTCGCGCAGGCGCGTCGAGCTTCTTCTGCGATCCCTTGCGACGAGAACATAGACGGGCTCGCCGCGCTTGAGCAGATTGCCGACCAGAAAGCGGCCGATGAAACCGGTGCCGCCGGTGACGAAGTAGGCCATCGCTTTTTCCCCTCCTCGAAGACTTTCTTTAGCTGCGCTCTGTTGACGCTTGCGGTGCAGCGGGCGAACTGCCGCTGGCGCATTGTCGCCGCGGGTATCGGCGCACGCTATGCGTCCCATTATACCGAGCCAAAGTCGCTCCGATATCGTCGCAGGAGGCAACCGATGCACGCTTTAGTAATGATTTCCTCTAACACCCTCGCATACAATGGGTGATAGCCGGCGCTTGTCGCCGCACTCCCGAGGAGAAATCAGCATGCTCAAGAAAGCCAAGGCCGAAGCCCAAGGTAGCCGCAAGCAGGGCGGCGGGGACAGGGGAATCTCCCAAAGCGGTGCCTCGAATCTTTCGCACCAGATCTGGCTGGCGGGATTAGGCGCGTTTGCCAAGCGCTCCAGCAGGGCGGAAAGCAGGTTCTCGCAGGGGCAGCCGACATGGTCAAGCAGGGCGAAATCCCGGAAGCCGTGGCGACGCGCAGCGCAGCATCGCAGACGGCAGACGCCGCACTGGGAGGCGGCGAAGGCCAAGGCCAAGGAAATGCAGACCATGGCCGGCGGGACGTGGGACAAGCTTGGAGCAGGTTTTCGGAGATCGCGTTCCTCCCGCGCTGGCGCGGCTCGGCGTCTACACATCCTCGGATGTCGATGCAAAGCTGAGCTGAAAGCGTCACCGAATCTGCGTCGAGGCGGTCAACGCCTTGCTCAAGGCGCAAGGCGTTCGCCGTCCGCCGCCGTCTGCGCAGAGACAGCGGCGAAGGGTGCGGCGCGCAGCAGCAATACGTAACTGAACGCTA
>ERZ1370068.10201-contig-8918_pt1 | contig 25873 bp, 29 predicted proteins | sample MGYA00561227_ERZ1370068 | MGnify/ENA primary metagenome ERZ1370068 (study PRJEB38410, sample SAMEA6850437) | metagenome | study: Metagenomic assessment of the ecological functions of the soil: analysis of the soil microbiota associated with the...
GAGTACTTCGCGTTCAGTTACGTATTGCTGGAAGCGGATCGGGCCCGAGGACGTCGGACGTCATCCAGCTCCAGGACACCGACGCCGGGCGCCGAGGTCATCCACCTCGCCGAGAACGGGTTCTGCGCCGACGGCGACCAGGAGGCCTGGTGGCCTGGACGGGCGAGCTCGAGATCGGCGGTCGCCTGCCCGTGAACACCGACGGCGGGCTGATCGCGAACGGCGAGCCGATCGGCGCCGTCGGGGCTGCGTCAGATCCACGAGGTGGTGCTGCAACTCCGCGGGCAGGCGGGCGACCGGCAGGTGCCGGGTGCGCCGAGGGTTGGCTACACGCAGTCTACGGCGCACCCGGTGTCGCCGGCGTATCGATCCTGTCGGTCTGAACCGTTGCATCGAGTTCAACGTCACGGGTGCTTCAGCCGCGGGGTATCGACTCTGCGAACTCCATCGAAGTTGGCGCTCTGATTGGGCGCGGGTCTCCAGACCCGCTGGGGCGGCGCAGTCGCCCCGGGCGCGCTACCTCTCGCTTCCGCCGCCCGCAGCGGACGGCGGCGGGCCTGGAGGCCGCGCTCCGCAAAAAGCGATAGACAGCGCCGTCCTGCACTGACATATGCACATGTCTGGCGCGTCTAAAGCTTGCGCCGGGAGAGCGCGCCGTCGCGATCCGAAACGCAGCATGCTGCCAGCCCTCGACGGGCCAAGACTCAGAAGGTGCCCGTGAGAAGCTCGCACATGCTCAGCCGCGCTACCGTTTGCTGTATCGCCAGTCCTCTACGCGATCATCTTTCTGGCGATTACCGCCCGCGGCGCCGGCGCCGCTGTCGGCTGCCAGTTTTGGCGACGCCGCCCGGGCCCCCACGAGCTTTGCGATGGGGTCTGCGACTTCATCGACGAGGCCGGCTCGCCAGGACTGTCTCGGCCGCTGCGACGTGGGCGACGCGGCCCGAGGTCTAGCCGGACTGTCTCGGTCCCTGCAACATGGGTGACGAGGCCGGCTCGCCGGACTGTCTCGGCCCCTGCGACATGGGCGACCAGCCCGGCTCGCCGGATTGTCTCGGTCCCTGCAACCTGGTGACGCAGGCCGGCTCGCCGGACTGTCTCGGTCCTGCAACCTGACCGACGAGACCGGCTCACCGGACTGTCTCGGTCCCTGCAACCTGAGATGACCAGCCCGGCTCGCCGGGACTGTCTCGGTCCCTGCAACCTGGACGACCAGCCGGGCTCGCCGGACTGTCTCGGTCCCTGCAACCTGAATGACGAGGCCGGCTCGCCGGACTGTCTCGGTCCCTGCAACCTGGATGACCAGCCCGGCTCGCCGGACTGTCTCGGTCCCTGCAACCTGGGCGACCAGCCGGGCTCGCCGGACTGTCTCGGTCCCTGCAACCTGAATGACGAGGCCGGCTCGCCGGACTGTCTCGGTCCCTGCAACCTGAATGACCAGCCCGGCTCGCCGGACTGTCTCGGTCCCCTGCAACCTGAACGACCAGCCGGGCTCGCCGGACTGTCTCGGTCCCTGCAACCTGAATGACGAGGCCACCGGCTCGCCGGACTGTCTCGGTCCCTGCAACCTGAGGCTGACCAGCCCGGCTCGCCGGACTGTCTCGGTCCCTGCAACCTGGGCGACCAGCCCGGCTCGCCGGACTGTCTCGGCCCCTGCAACCTGGGTGACCAGGCCGGCTCGCCGGACTGTCTCGGTCCCTGCAACCTGAATGACCAGCCCGGCTCGCCGGACTGTCTCGGCCCCTGCAACATGGGCGACCAGCCCGGCTCGCCGGACTGTCTCGGTCCCTGCAACCTGGGTGACGAGGCGCCGGCTCGCCGGACTGTCTCGGCCCCTGCAACCTGGGTGACCAGCCCGGCTCGCCGGATTGTCTCGGTCCCTGCGATGAAGGTGACCAGCCCGGCTCGCCGGACTGTCTCGGTCCCTGCAACGTGGGCGACCAGGCGGGCTCGCCGGACTGTCTCGGCACTGCGACATGGGCGACCAGGCCGGCTCCCCGGACTGCGACGGTGTCTGCTCGATGGACGACGCGCCCGGCTCGCCGGACTGTGTCCGACGCCCACCCAAACCGCGACGGCGACGGCGACCGCGACGAACACCAGCACGGCGACGGCGCCGACCAGGGCGACCGCGACCGCAACGGAGACGGCCACGGCGACCGCGACGGGAACGTCAACCGGCGACCGCGACGGCGACGGCCACCGGCGACCGCGACGGGAACGTCAACCGCGACCGCGACGCACACGGCCACAGCGACCGCGACGTGGACGGCCACGGCGACCGCGACGGGGACGTCAACGGCGACCGCGACGAACACAGCGACCGCGACGAACACAGGCGACCGCGACGCACACGGCGACCGCGACGAACGCAGCGGACCGCGACGAACACGCCACAGCGACCGCGACCGGGACGTCGACTGGCGACCGGGACTGCCACCAGCACGCCGACCGTGACAGCGACCGGCGGTGGCGCTCGAACAGCCGCGCTTGTATCGATCCGATCGACTGCATGTCGGGCAACTGCGTCGACGACACCTGTTGCGCCGAGGCCTCCTGCCCGCCGGGACAATCGTGCAACAATCCCGGTCCAGGCAACGCCGGCATGTGCTCGCCCGGATCCGGCAGCCTGCGCCCGCAGCCTCGCCGAGCGGCCTCCTGCGCGATGCTCGCGGCGGTCGTGCTCGTGGCCTTCATGGCCATCCGCGCGAAGCAGCAGGCATAAGCAGACCACGGATTCCTGGACGGTCGCATCCGTGAAATCCGTGGTTTTCTGGTTCGTCATGGGGTCTCGGGGATTCCGGCGAGCGATTCGCCCGGCCGAGTGATGGCGGCGATCTGCAGATAACGCCGTAAGGTGTCCAGAATCCACGCCGCCGCGGCGGGCGATTACGCGCGAAGGCTTGAGCTCCGGCGCTCCTGTGCCACGCGTCCGCGTGCTTACTCGAAGCAGCGAAGGACAGCGTCGTCGCCACGGCGCCGCGCGTCGATATGCGCAAAGCGTGGAAGAGAACCGCAGAACGCCGCTGCGGTCTCTCTTTACGCGCCGCGCTGCCGTCGGCGCAGGGCCGGGCCGCCGAGGCCGAGCAGGTTCGACGGCGGCCGCGAGTGCTCCGCCGGGCGACACTGCCGGCGCCGGCGCGGGCAGATGGATCCGGCGAGCACTCCCGGCGCGACCGGGATTGTCACAGGACTGCGCCAGCCGGGCAGGAGGCTTGGGCGCGGCGAAGGTGTCGTCAACGCAATTGCCGGAGACGCAGCCGGCCGGGTGTTACAGCCGGCGCCGTTCGGAGCCGGTGTGGCGGTCGGTGTCACGGTCGCGGTGTTGGTGATCGTGCCGGTCGATGTCGCGGTGCGAGTCGCGCGGTGGCCGTTGACGTTGCTGTGGCGCGTGTTCGTCGTCGTGCCTCGTCGCGGTGGCCGTCGACGTCGCAGTCACGCCATCGGCGTGTTGAGCAGAGCGAATGTCGACGTCTGGCTGCTGGCGGATGTTCGCTCGTCGTCCGTCGCGGTGGCCGTTGACGTCGCGGTCGCCGTCGGCGTGTCGGTGGACGTCGACGTCTGGCTGCTGGTCGCTGTCGCCGTGGCCGTCGCGGTGGCCGTGGGCGTGTCGGTGATGGTGCCTGTCGCCGTCGCCGTCGCTGTCGACGTGGACGTCCCCGTCGCGGTCGGCGTATCGGAAGAGGTTGCCGGCGGCAGCGCTCCCATCACGGGGACGGCACCGATGACCCAGTTCGCCGTGCCGTTGACGAACGCGAAATCCAGCTCATGGTCACCAACGCCGCGCCCGCACGTGAGCTGCCGCCGGCGCAGAATGTTGTTGGGGGAGCTGCTGGTGCCGCTGATCGTGTTCAGAGCTGCGTGAATCCCATGCCAAACGGGCCCGAGGCCGGCGCAGTCGCGTCGCCGCTGTCCTGAACCGCCATCACGTCGACGACGATGTCGTTCGTCGTCGGCCGTCACGTTGACTGATTTGGCGGGGCAGTTAGGGTTGCAGTCGGAGCCGGGAAACGTTCCCGTGTTCGCGGCGAAGGTTCGAGCGAGCGGCTCCGGATCGACGTCGCTGAAGGATGCCCGCTGCCGCCGACGCCCTTCGTGGCGGACGAGAACGTGACCACGACCGGGTGCGCACCGCTCGCCGGCGCGAGCAGACCCCACTGTTCCACCCGCACGTTGGTGCCCCCGCCGGCGGAGGCGTGGGGCTAGGCGGCGCAAGCTGCTCGCCGATCTTGGTCAGGGCCACGCTGTCGTAGGTCACGCTGCTGATGGGGATGTCGCCAACCACCGAAATGCCGACGAGCAGGAGCGATTCGATCCACGCCGGTCGTGTGGTTCCGAGCTGAGGATTGTGGTGCTGAGGGCGGGGTCCGTGGTGGCGGAGGCGTTGGCATCGAAGGTTGGCGGCGCGGCCATGGCCGAGCTCAGAGGCACGCCAAGCCCGAAAGCGACGAGCACCCGCAGCGTGCGACGAATTGCCTGGAAGTTCCCTTCACCGACCACCTCTGACCATCGTATGGTACCGGCCGCGCCCACCAGCCGCGGATGACGACGAGGCTCTATTCCCCAAAGCTCGTAGCGTCAAATAACAAATCGGAGGGCGGCGCGTCTGCGCGCAGTGACGGCCAGTTGAGCCGGTGTCCGGGCCGCGAGCTGCTTGAATCGTTCTTTGCCTGTGGGCATATGGCCGCGTGAACGAACTGCACGGACTGAGAGCAACGGAACGCCCGGTGTGTGGTTGCGCTCCTCGTCGCGGCGCGTCTTGCGGAATCGGCGCTCCGTCATTGAGCGCGGCGCAGTCGAGCGCGCCCCTGCCCGCGGACCGCTGCGGCGGGACGTTGGGAGCCGGTCCCCTCCTGGAAATTGAACCAGGGCGCTCCCGATACCTGTAATGTCGACGGCGGTCTCTTCTTGGAGGGAGCGGAAACCAACATTCCCGTCGGGCAGGCGTCCGAACAGGGGTGCTGAGGGCGCTCGGCCATCCGAACCTCGGAACCGTCATGGACACCGCCTTCGGACCGCACGTCGGCCCCGTTTTGATGCTCATTTCCGCGGGGCCGTACGCGCTCCTCGAACACGCCGTTGACACTCACGGTCACCACCTACAACGGGACCAACTTCACGGGTGGGGTCAGCTACGTCAGCACCATAAGCGTGGAACTGCACGACGGGTGCCGTGATCCGTGATGTGGCGCCCGCGCCTGCGCTTGTCCCATCTCGTGCTGTCGCTGCTCGGCCTGACGCTCCTGACCCTGGGCGGGTTGCGTCTGTCTCGGCGATCAGGCGCGTAGGCCTCCGGCGGAGCGCGGGCCTCAGGCCCGCCCGGTGCGCGAAGCGCGCCGGAGCGCGATGCGGTTGTCGCCGAGGTTGGCGAACGATGGATCGCGTGAAGGGCACCGGCCGACTCGACTTGGTGAAACGCTCGCCACGCGTCGTCGCGCAGTTTCGCGGCGGCTCCGGCGCGCTCCGCGCGCCGAGCGGGCGGAACGCCGCTCCCCAACGCTTCAGGCGGAGCGCGGGCCTCCAGGCCCGCACGGTGCGCGAAGCGCGCCAGAGCGCGATGCGGCGGTCGCCGAGGTCGGCGCACGAAGGATCGCGTGATCGGGCACCGCCGACTCGACTTGGTGAACGCTCGCCGGGCGTCGCGGGCAGTTTCGCGGCGGCTCGGCGCGCTCCGCGCGCCGGCGGGTCTGGAGACCCGCGCTCCGCCAGACGACCCCACGCGCATCGCGCGCCGGCGGACGGAACGCTTCAGGCGGAGCGCGGGGCGTCCCCGCCCGCCCGGTGCGCGACTGCGCGCCGGAGCGCCTGACCGTCATCCCCAGGAGTCCGCGACGAGTCGCCCGCGTGATCCGCGCCGCCGGACCTCGACTTGAGTGAACGCTCGCCGGCCTCGCAGCCAGCTTCGCAGGGACGCACTGTGCTCGCCTGAGAGCGGCGACCTATGACACCGCCACCGTCTTCCCGCCTGGCTTCCGCGGTAGTTACGACGCGACGACCGGGAGTTGAGTGGGGTCAGAGACGTTGCCTGCCGCGGCGTCTCGGACGAATCGCGACGAATCGGGCGACTCGCGCGGCAGCGTGAAGCGAAACGCCGCGCCGCGCCGCACCGTTGGGCTCGGCCCAGATGCGCCCGCCGTGCAGCTCGACGATGGAGCCGGCTGATGGCGAGCCCCATGCCGAGGCCGTTCGCCTTGTCGGTGATGAACGGCTCGAACACGAGCGCAGCCTCCTTCCACCGGCAGGCCGACGCCGGTGTCGCGGACGGCGACCTCGACGCTGCCGGCTCGGGTCCGCCCGTGTCTCGACGACGAGCAGGGCATCGCCGCGGCAATCGTGCATCGCCTCCACCGCGTTGCGCAGCAGGTTGAGCACGACCTGCTCGATCTGGACGCAGTCGACGTGCACCGTGCGGCAGGTCGTCGGCCAGCTCGAGCCGGACCGTGACGCCGTGCTGCGCGCGTGTCCGGCTCCGTGAGCTCGACGGCGTCGCGGACGATCCGGTTGACGTCCGTCGCCTCGCGCTGCGACTCCCGCTTGCGCACCGAGCGAGCGCAGGTGGCGGATCCTGTCTCCCCGCGCGCAGCGCCTCGGCCGCGATGCTGTTCAGCATCGCCATCAGCTCCGCCTCGGTCAGCGAGCCGGAGGCGATGCGCCGCCCGGCAGCCCTGGGCGTAGTTCGCGATCGCGCCGAGCGGTTGGTTGATCTCGTGCGCCAGCCCCGCGGCCATCTCGCCCATCGTCTGCACCCGCAGCACGTGTGCGAGATCGGCCTGGTGCCGCCGCGGCCTGTTCCTCTGCCCGCTCCCGTCGTTCGATGGCGGCCTCGAGCAGCGCCGTGCGCTCGCGGACCCGCTTCTCCAGATGCTCGTTCAGGGCGCGGATCTCGGCCTCGGCGCGCACCCGCTCGGTGACGTCGTAGCCGAGCGAGATGAGCGTCCCCTGCGGCAGGCGGAAGTTCGCCCACTGCTGGACGCGGGTCGACCCGTCCTTGGCGAGCACGCGGTACTCCCGGAAGTTGCCGTCCGCCCGGTTGATGTCGCGCGAGCACGACGTCGCGCAGCGACCGGTCGGCGTAGACGAGGGACAGTGGATCTGTGGATGCCGCGATCTCCTCCCGGGACCAACCCAGCCTCGTCTCACACTCGCGATTCCAGAGCAGGCAGTTTCCGTCCTCGTCGAAGGAGTCGATCATCACCGGCGCGTTCTCGAAGATGGTGCGGAATCTCTCCTCGCTGGCCCGGATCTCGTTCTCCGCCGAGCGCCGTTCGCCGATCACCGCTGTGACGACCATCACGGTGATGCCGACCACTCCCAGGAACGCCTGCTGCATCCAGACGCTCTCTTCCCAGGACACGGGCGTGAAGGGGCCGACGTCCCTCGAGGTGCCCCAGATCGCGCTCACGGCAACCGTCAGGAGAGCGGTCGCGGAGCCGACCTGCCCGAAGCGCAGCGCGATCCAGAAGAGAACCGGCAACACGGCGTACTCGAGCGGGTAGCTGCGCACGGCCGGGCTCAGCTCCAGGCGGAAGACGAGAACGCACACGGCCAACAGCGCCATCGCCGCGGGCAGCGCCTGGCGCAGCCGTCGCCAATCGGCACCGCGCCGCCACGCCTCGTGCCAGGTGAGCAACACCGGTGTGACGAGCAGGGCGCCGCCCGCGTCCCCGGCCCACCAGACGAACCAGAGGTGCGACCACTCGGCCCCCTGCAACGCGCCGCCGAGGTACAGGCTCGCCACGCCGATCGTGGCGCTGACCATCGGGCTCAGGAACACTGCGAGCAGGACCAGCGCGACGACGTCGTGCACGCGTTCGAGCGCGTTGCGAAATCCGACCCGCTGCAACAGGAAGCAGGCCGCCAGGGCTTCGAGAGTGTTCCCCGCGCCGATGCCGAGCGGCAACGCCGACGGGAACGCCGGTCGACAGGTTCGCCAGAAACGCGCCCGTGGCGACTGCCGGCCAGGCGCGCGCGCCGAGAATCAGCAGCCCGGCGATGGCGATGCCCGTGGGCGGCCAGACCGGAGAGACGTTGCCGTGCGTCTCGACCAGCGCAAGCCCGAGCTCGGCGGCGACGAAGTACGCGGCCGCGAGAGCAGCATCGAGCCCGGAGTCAGCCGCATGAGTGTGCGTTTGCGGGTGTCGACAAGGGAGACCCTGCTGGGGGAGCGGCCTGGAAAACGTAGTACGTCCGGCGGGCTTGTGCGGCGCAAGGGCTGGGCCGTCACACTGCACCGCGCCGGTTGGTTCCGTTCGGCATGGCAGCACTACGCGCTCTGATGTCGGCCGATGAACGCGTCGAGGTTCGGTCATCGATGATTGCGAACGCCGCTGCGATTGGCGTACCGTACTGTCGATAAGCCAATGGGGTTGCCAGAGGCGGCCGCGATGTTCAGCGCCGTAGCGGTGCAGTCTGCCTCTTGGTCAAGCCGAAGAATCGCTGCACGAAAGGAGAACAGCATGCAACGAATGAATGAGTCTTCGCAGAGGCGTTGGTGTCGTGGCTGCGCTCGTGGCGCTTGCTGGTGCAGTCCCGGTCTATGCCCAGACGAATGGCATGGAGCGGCGCGACGACAGGCAGGACGATCGTGGCGCGGGACGGGACGCGAAGCAGGATTGCAAAGCCGGCGACGAAAAGAGCCGAGCGGAATGCCGGAACGCGAGAAGCGCGACGTGAAGCACGGCGGCACCGCAGACTCGGCGGCACCGGCTGCGCCGGCTGCCCCGGCGCCTGCCGCGCGCACCGGCGCAATAACGGCCCGCGCGGGGGCGGCGGCCCGACTGGGAGGTCGCCCCGCGCGGCGCCTGGCTGCGACAGCTATCCGCGAGAAATCCTTCCGCTTCATCCCGCGTAGTCCGCGGTTGATTGGTCGGATTGATCAGCGCGAGGTCGCGACGAGCGCGGGGACTAGCCCGCGGCGTGAGCGTGGGGAAGAGTCGTTCCGTGTTGGTCCGCAGCGCTTCGGTCAACGAGCCGGGAGCGTTCGCCGGCTGCTGCGAGGCGTTCTGCGGCCATGGCGACGGCGAACTCCGGGGTGAACGGATAGTCACTGCCGTAATGGAGATGCTCGAGCGTCGTGATGGTCAGCAACGCATCGAGCTGACGGGGCACGGGGAAGCCGGCCAGGTCGTAGTGGAGTCGGGCGATGTCGCGGAGCACGTCGACGGAGGCGTCGACCTCGAGCAGTCGCGAGAAGACGCTGACCCGGTCGACGATCATCGGGAGCGTCGCTCCGGCGTGCGGGATGATGAACTCGATGTCGGTGTGACGAGCGATGGTGCCGTTGAGGACCAGGTCCACCACGGCGCGGGTCGTGTCGAAGAAGAACTCGAGCATCGGTCGAGGTCGTCCGAGCGACGTGTGCTCCCAGCACGCCGGGGAGGTCGGGTGGATGAACACCCGAGCCTCCCGACGGTTCAACTCCCGGAAGACCGGCTCCCACGACGGATCACCGAGGTAGGTGCCGCCCACGTTGGTGAGCAACGCGAATCCGTCCACGTCGAGGTGATCGCAGCAGTAGGCGATCTCGGCCATGGCGGCATCGACGTCGGGCAGCGGCAACGAGGCGAACAGCCCGAACCGCCCCGGATGGTCCACCACGGCGCGCCGACCGATCTCGTTCATCTCGCGAGCGAGATCCCGAGCGGCGGTCTCGTCACCGAAGTAGACGCCGGGCGACGAGATCGACAGGAGCGACGTGGCGATGCCCAGGCGGTCCATCGCGTCCACATGTTCCTGGACCGACCAGGCCGGCACCTGCGGGAAGCCGTCGGGCTGGTCGTGACCCGCCGCGAGCAACGCGGCCCGGTAGGGGTGCGGGAGGTAGTGGGCGTGGACGTCGATCTTGTTCGACACGTTCACACGTCGAGGGACTTGACCCAGTCGAGCAGGGTGTCGACGTAGAGGTCGGGCTTGTCGCCGTGCATCGAGTGGCCCACGTCGGGGAACGAGCGGTACTCGACGGGCACGCCGGCGGCCTGCAGGAGATCCTGCACCCGTTGGGCCTGCTGGTCGGACATGGCGCCGAACAGGAAGCCCGTCGCGTCGTTGGTGATGCGCAGGTGGTGCGTGAGCAACACCGGGACCTTCACGCTGCGCAGCATCCGCTCGTGATCACACGACGCAGCCACGGTTCCCGTCCAGAAGGATCGGCCCCACTCGGGGTCGTACTCCTTGAGGTTCTGCGGAGGTTCTTCCGGGACCGGGATGCCCTTCATCCACTCGGGCAGGCGCTCCGGCGGCGGCTTCACGCATGGCGTCCCACGCCCCGATGGACCACTGGTCGCCCAGGTAGGTGCTCCACAGGTCGAACACCGGGCCGATGCACTGACGGATGCCTGGCCCCATGGCCGGCCGGATCTCGGACGCGAACAGCGGTGGATCCTCGTACAACGCCGCGATGACCTGCCCGGGCTTGGCGTACGCCGACAACCAGGCGGCGAGGACACCGCCGGAGGATAGCCCGCTCACGTAGGTGGCGCGTCCGATGACCGTGTCGATGAAACGGACCAGGTCGTTGCCCATGTTGTCGAGCGTGTACCGACCCGGCGTGCGGGTGCTGCGGCCCTGGCCCCGCAGATCCACGGCGAACACCTCGAAGTGCTCCGCCAGCCGGGGCATGGCGGCTTCGTAGCCCCACCACGACTCGGTCTGCCCGGGGATGAGCAGCAGCGCCGGTGACGACTCGTCGCCGAGGGTTGCGTAGTTCATCTGCACCTCGCCGAGGTCGACGAGCTGCTCGGGGAACTCATGGGCGATGTACGTCTCGTCGGGGTTGTGGGGGCCGTATCGAGCCCGATGGTTCGTCATGCGGCATCTCTCCCTGAATCAGCGGACGGCGAGGTGCTCCGACATTGCGATGCATTGCGACGGTCCCCGCTTCGCTACTCTACTCTGAGCCCTGACTCCAGAAGGCGGGACACAGCGGCAGACGGCACCCCCGCCGCCAAGGGTAGCGTCCGGTACCAGTCCCACCGAAGATCGCGTCCAGCCGACGCGAGAACGACGCGCGCCCTCGTCCACGGCGGGCCACAGGAGCTGCGTCATGTCCCGCTGCGTCGTCGGGCGAAGCGGTGGACACTTCCAGCGGTCCACGTACTCGCCAGCGAAATCGCCCAAGTGGGGCCGAAGCGATCAGTCCTCGATGCTCCCCAACAGCGCGTCTCGAAAAGCTGCCGTTAGCTGGGGATTCCGCCGATTGTCGATCTCACGACGGGCGACCTTGCGTTTATTCCAGGCAGCGCACCGTCGTTCCCGCGAAATCAATGGGAGGAGGCGCATCGCAGCTGGCGCCTGAAGGCGGTGCAGGCGCGCTGACCGTGCTCGGAAAAAGGGCCGTGAAGCTGGTATCGTACAGCGGCCCGCTTGCCGAGCCCAGCCCGCCGGATGCAGCGATGGTCATGGTCTGACCGGCGATGTCCCAACACGTCCCGCTGTTGCTGAAGCGGATCGGCGGATCCGTGTGCGCGATCGATACAGCCGTCGCCCGAGAGATCGGCCCAGTCCACCGTGTTGGTGTCGGTGGTGAAATCGAAAATCTGCTCTATGCGCGAAAGCAACTGGTCGGTCTCGGGGTTGTACTCCCCATCGGCGGCCGGACACGTCATCGGCATGGTCTCGTCGATCCAACACGAGCGTTCTCCACGGGTACGGTCAACACCACGTTTGCTTGACCGGCGGCGCACTGGTCAGGGTGCCATCGCCGACCGCCACGTCGAGACGGATCTTGTCGTCGATGCCGGGCACGCATTGCTGCTGATTGTTGCACTCCGCCTGCGAGCTGGAATCACCGAGCTCGGAGATCGTGTAGTCGCCGCCGCCGCTCGACGCGACGCGACCGACGCCGCATGCCCGTTGCATCCAGCCGGGCTGTGTATCCGGTGCCGGGAATGCAGTACGCGGGGCTCGTGAATCCGCCCGGGAACGGCACCACTGCGTCGTGAAAGCAATCCGGTGGGCTGGCGGGTTGGACGTCGAGGACCATGGTGCCCCCAGCGGGGAACGGTATCGCCAGCGTACCGACCTGAACCATTCCGCCGGCAGTGCTGGGTGAGCGTGTAGGTGCCGGCCTCGATCGGACATGCGGCGGCGCCGCTACAGCCCTGTAGCGCCACACTCACCGCCGCGATGAGCTCGTCGATCTCAACGGTACCGCTGCCGTCGCGATCAGCGACCAGGCAATCACTGGTTTCGTTCTCGCCGAGCGCGCAATGCTGACGGCCAGCACGAGCTCGTCGATGCTGACGGCGTCGTCGCCGTTACAGTCGCCGATGCACTTCACATAGGTGATGGCCGCCGGCATGCGCAATTGCGTCGGGGGCTCGCCCCTTCGCACCCGAGGACCGTGTCGATGAGGGACGTCGAACGTGCCCGCGGCCCGATGCAGCGCGGGAAAGATGGGCAGATGTGAATGACGGATGTCGAATCCTGTGGGAAGACGCCGATGGTGCATTCGTTCCTCACAGTCTGCCGGATCGAGGTCCAGACGCACCCGCGGCGCCAGCCCGGGCTGGGTGCAGAAGCGGCTGGCGCTGTCCTCGAGATCGAGCGAAGGCTTCTTTCCCTGACGGGAAACACGAACGTGAATCCGCCGAGCGGCGAGCCAATGTTGGTCGAGTCGCTTTCGGCCGTTGAACAGCCAGGTCAGTTGACCCTGCACAGGTGTCACGCTCGGCGTGGGGCAGAGTTGACGGGGGTACGCGTAGTGGTCGGCGATGCCGCCGCGCTCCGGGTCGGCGTCCGGCTGGCGGTCGCCGTACGCGACCGGCGTATGTGTCACCGTCGCGCTCGCTGTCGGCGAGTGCGACGCCGTGGCGCTGGCTGTCGCCATTGTGCGAGTGCGAAGGCGTCGCGGTGATCGTCGCCGTGGGCGTTGCCGTATCGGTTGCAGCCGCCGGCGGCGGCGCCACGCAATTCGAGCCATCACAGAACGAGTTGGCGAAGAAGACGCTGCCGGCCGTGCAGTCCGCTTGGTGAGCTTGGCCGCATCCTCCGTCCGCTGCGTCGCAACAATCGCCGTAGCATTGTGGAGTGTCCACGCACTCGGTGCCGCTGTTGAATTGATGGAGCGCTGCAACCGAGATTCGTACAGGTTGTCTGGCATTGCTGCGATCGTCGAGCGCGTCGCGACAGGCGAACAGCGCCGGCGCCGCGCACGACGTGCACACGCAGCAGCCGCGCTTTGGGCGAGCGCCGACCCCGGTGCGAGCGCGCGCGGCGATGCCGAACGCGGCGATCCAATACACCCGGACTCTTCGAGACTAGGTTCATCCGTGGTGCCTTCACGGTGTGCACTGCAGATAGTAGAAGCCCGTGTTCACGCCGACGATGCTGCTGTACCATCGGCGGGTGATGAATGGCGTTGAACACGTGCGAGTTGGACGGTCCGAAGTCCGGGATGGTCAGGTGGTTCGAGGTGACGGCCAGGCGGAGCGAAAAAGTGTTGCCGGAGATGCGGAAGAGCTTCTGGATATCGCCGTTGTCGTTGTTCGCCGGGTTGCCGCCCGTGTCGATGACGATTCCGTTTCCGGCGGTGAGCGTCAGCACCAAACGGGTGTTCACGTTCTCGGTCGCGTTCGTGACGATGTTGTCGATCGTCGTCGCGCTCGTGCAGACGATCGACTGCGCGGTGCTGCTCGAGTAGCGGAAGATCTCGCGGTCGGAGGGCCCCGTGCCGTCCATCGCACAACCGTTGACGGCAGAATTGTTGGCGAGACCGAAGTACAGGTCGACGAACGCGCCGGGGTTCGAGATGGTACATTGCAGCGTCAGGCCGCTGCCGTCTTGATCGACATTAGTCTGACAGGTGACCCCGCCCGGCGGCATGTCCACCGGTCCCGCGGTGAGATCGAGCGCCCGCGCGCGCTGGCCGATGGCGAGCAACGCCAGCATCGCGAGGACAGCGATGCCATCGAGGCCGTGCCGCCGTTCGGCAGCCGGCGTGGGCGAGCGGCTGCGGCGGCAGCGATTCGCCGAACGACGGCACGTGCGGAGCTGGCAGCCTCGCAGGTCATTGCCGGTGAGCATCTTGAGGATCCGCTGAGCCACGTTCGCCGTTCCTCACTGACAGTTCGACGGTGAGGGACACAGGTGGGTGTTGGGATTGGGAACATCCTTGAAGCAGGGAGGGTTGAGGCAGTTCTCGTAACGGTACTGGGCGACTGGGGATGCACGGCGGAATGGGCGGGAACGGTCCCGACATGATCGGGCACAGCGAGTCGCCAGTGGTACAGGGACCGCCGGCGCCGTCCGGACAGGTGACGGTCGGGTCGCTCTTCAGCTGGGTCTCGCCGAAGGCGTAGGTGTACGGGATACCGTCCTGGTCCATATACATCCACGAACCCGGTGGAATCAGCGTGCACTTCGTCGACGTGAGCATCGTCGAGACCGCGGCGTTCGCCAGGACCATCCCGTTCACCGCCTTCGCCGATGAGAAGTCGGCGCCCTGCAAATACGCGCCGTCGAAATGGGCGTTGGACAGCGTGGCGCCGTCGAAGTTGGCGTTGACCAGTTGCGCTCCGTTGAACGACGGCCGCGGGGAGGCTGGCGTCGGTGAACACGGCCCCGTCCAGGATGGCATTGCTGAAATCCGCCGCATCGAGCAGCGTGCGCACGAAGAGCGCATCGGTGGCGGCGCCGTACACGTGCGCCGCGGTGAGGTCGACGCTGCGCAGGTCGGCGTCGGTGAGGTCGACGTTGATCATGTAGGCATTGCTCAGGACCGCCGCTCCTTGCATGCCGGGTGGAACCCGAGGTGGGCACCCACCAGCTTGGCGCCTTTCAAGCTGGCGAAGCTCAACTTGGCGCCGATCAAGTTCGCTTCGTTGAGCAGCGCGTCCTCCAGGCTGACCTCCGTCAGCCCGGAGCTCGCGAGCGTCGCGTACTGCATGTTCGCCCCCGCGAACTGCGTCGATCCTATCGGGAAGTGGCAGCCGCCGGTCTCCGTTTGGCCGCTGACGACGCAGGACAGGTTCACGCCCTGTTGGCTGTTGGGGAAGTCGGACAACACCGCTCCGGCGAAGTTGGTCGTGTCCGGACGAGTGAGACCGCTCCCGACAGATCCACCGAACGACCGAGATTCTCCTTGCTGAAGTTGACGCCGGCCAGGATGGTGCCAGCGAACCCGGTCGTCTGATCCAGCATGTTCGAGGCGAAGACCGAATTCGTCAGGTCTGCTCCGCTGAAGCTGACGCCCCTGAGGTCGGCGTTCTGAATGCTGACGCCTTCGGCGGCCGCCTGCACGGTCGGTCGCTGACACACCGGCTGCTCCGACAGGGTCACGGCGCCCTGATTCTGTGGGCACGCCGTCGCACCGCCGAGATCGAGGCAGCCGACATGTGCCGTGCAGGGACAGTTCGTGCACACCGCTGGGGACGGTCACCATGGTGCAGCTCGGCGGCGAGCCGCAGTTCGCCAGCGTCGCGTCGTACTGGAACTTGGTTCCGTCGAACGTCACATCGAACAGATTCGCCCCGGCGAACCAGTTGCCGTGGACCGAGGACGCCGGAATCGAATGACGCGCCGGTGAAATCGGCGTCGCGCAGATCCTGCGCGGACAGGCACGAGCCCGGCCCGAATTGCACGCCCTGGAAGTTGGCTGCGCGCGCGCTGCTCCCGCTTCCGGTCGCCGCACCGAACACGCTGTTGGCCCACTGGGTGCTGCTGAAGTCGGCCGGAGGTCGCGGTGACACCATCGAACACGGTGATTTCGAACATCGTTCCCGAGAACTGCGCGTCGGTCAGATCGACGCCCTTCAGCGTCACCTGGTTGAGGCTCGGCGTCGTGGAAGATCGCGCCCGTCAACAGGACCGGGGTTGTGCCGTTGGGCTGGAAGGTCACACACGCCAGGTTCGCCATGGTGAAGTCGGCGTGGCTGATATCGATACCCCGCCAGGCTCGCGCCGGCCCGGGCAGGCGTTCCAACTGAGGCCGGCGAGATTGCAGAACGGGCAGTTCTTGGAGGCCTTCAGGGTTGCGACGTCGTTCGGGTTCGCCTGCGCCGGCACGCCGACCGCGGCCGGTTCGGCGACCGCCTCGGGAAGGATGGGCTCGAGGAAGACTGCGAACGGCGCCGCGGTGGCGTCCCCGGCGTGCGGATGCACGACGCGGAGTGTGGTCTCCCGCTCAGCGTGATCGTCGCGTCGGCGTTCGCCGTCGCGCGGCCGATCTCGTTCCCCGACCGCGTCGAGGGCGATGAGCTGCGGCGCCTCGTCGAAGCGATCGAGCGAAAGTCGGATCTCCGTCGGCTCTTCGAAGTGGTAGATGAATTCGTCGACGCCGTCTTCGCTTCCCGTATCATTGTCGTGGCCGCCCGCCGCCTCGAGCCACGTCACGACCGTATGATCGAGGTTGAGCCTCGCATTCGACGCGCAACGCGCATCGACTCGGACACGCCTCCGACTGGGAAGTACTCGACGCCTGAACCGCCGCTGCCTCCGCCCCCGCCCGTCATCGCAGGCGGCGATGACGAATGCGGCGCAGGCGAGCGCGAGCGCGGATGCGGCCGCTTGCCAGGGTCGTCGGTGCAGACGGCGCGGCGCAACGATGCGACCGGGGTTCGATGCGCGGAGCGTCGCCTATCACGTTGTGGTTCAGGGTGTAGCCGTTGGAGAAGGTGTTGGCGGCGCAGTAGGTGTCGGCGGCGCGGTCGGACATGAAACGGAAGGTGTCATCGGCGGCGTCGGACATCCCTCGGGCGTGGAGGGATTCCACTGCGAGAGCGAGGGTTCGATGCGCGGCGCGTTGGCCACCACCTCGTAGTTCAGCGTGTAGACGTTGCGGAACGTGTCGACCGCCATGCGCGCCGCCGCCACGCCGGTGGTGCGGGTGAGGAAATTGCCCTGCGGGTCGTAGACGTCAGGCGATAGTCGTCGGCGGCCATTCCATCGTTCACGAACGACAGTACGTACAGGTAGCCCATGCCCTCCACGCCGAGGTCCAGGTAGGTGATCCCGGTTCCCTGTTCCGAAGGTGACGATGTTCGACGTCCCGTTGTGGAAGATCAGCACCGGGTTGCCGGACACGTCGACAGCCTGGATGCGCTGATTGCCGTCCTCCAGGATGAGGATGGTGGCGTCGATCACCGCCACCGCCACCGGGGCGGCCAGCAACCCGGCGCGCGTCCCGAGCCCCATCTTCGTCACCGCAAAGGGCACGGCCTGCGGGGCCTGGCCGGCGTCGACCGCCGCGGGCGGCAGCTCGAGGATCTGCATCTGGTGGTTCATGGTGTTGACGCCGACGACGTAGCCGGTCGGCACCACCGCCAAGGAATCCAGTGCCTGCGAGAACACGCCCCAGCTCAACGGGTTTTGGACATTGATCGGGGTGGTGTCGTCGAGCGTGATCGACTGGACGAAGAGATCCGTCCGGCGTCGGCTGCAGGAAGAAGTTGCGTCCGATGCCGGTCGCCGGACCCAAGCGGTCGTAGACGATGCCGGCGACCTGTTGGAAGCCGCACGGCAGCTGCTTCAAGGCGCGATCCGGATTCGTCGGCGAGGAAGACGTTCTGCACCATGTACTCGATGCCGGAGAGCGCCTGACCGCAGAAGGGCACGCCCTGCCCGCCGGCGCGGAACGCGTAGCCGGCCATGCCGGTGCGCTGACTGATGGTGATGCCATTGAGATCGTACAGCGCGTTTTCCTGGCCCTGTCCGAGGTCAGCGATGGTGGCGGTCGGCGCCGCGGTCTCGACCCAGACGTGCTGACCGTTCTGATACTCGAGCTTGACGTCATGCAGGTACTGCGTCGTCTGGAGGAGCGGGATCAGCAGCTCCTTGATCGTCAGGGCGATACTGGCCTGCGTTCCGGGCACCGGCCCATACGGGCCGGGGTCATCCCGTCCTGGCCGGTGCTGCGTCCGACGATGCAGCCGCTCTCGGTGGTCAGGTACACGTCGACGGTCACCATGCCGCCCGACGGCACGTCGTCGAACACGGCGACGATGGGATCGACGCGCCCCGGCTCGATCGTCCCGCACTGCTTGTGCGCGACCTTCGAGGCGGAGTCGTAGGTGAGCGTGACCTCGTATTTGCGGGCCGTCGCGGGAAACTGGAAGTCGTTCATATCGTGGCTGATGGTGACCGTGGTGGTCTGCGTCAGGCAGAGCTGCGTTGATGAAGAGCGCCGGGCTCGCCAGCACCTCGCCGACGGTCTGGGCGATCATCGCCACGTCGGCGAGCACCGCGATGGCGCGGAAGACGAGGGCGAGAGGACCCATGAAATCGATCGCGCTCGCCGGTGATCGACGACTGCCGCCCAGCTGCACCAGCAACGCCGCGGCCTCGCCGGATGGCGAAGAAGCGCGCTGATGCAGCGCACTGCCCAGGCTGGTCAGCACGCCGACGGCATTCCCGGAGTTCGCGGTGCCGAAGATGCCGTTGGCGATGTCGGGACCGGCTATCCCGAGGATGAGCGGCAGGGAGGCGCGCAGGATCTGGACGAGGCTGACGCCGATCTCCTGCGACAGCGTATGGAGCAGTGCCCCAGTCGCGGCCACGCCGGCCGCCAGAAGGATGGTGGGGACGCCGATGTTGAAGATCAGGGTCAGGATCGAGCCGTCGAGCGACTCCGGACAGAACGCCTCGCCGCCGAGACCGAGGCTGCCGAAATAGACCTTGGCGATCGAGGCGTCGGCCGGGACGTCGAACTGCACGCTCGACAGCGGGATGTCGTTGCCGAAGAGGGAATGCCCAGGATCGTGTAGTTGCTGTTGATCCAGGCCAGGAACTTCGCCCGACTGGTGTCGTCTGTTGGTCGGGTTCGCCACCGGCAGATCGTCGTCTTCGTTGGCGAACTGCACGTAGGTCGAGAGGTAGCGCAGGTATGCGTTGCGGAACTGCAGCTGAACGGTGCGCGACGCCTGGTTGGTGACGCTGACCGAGTCGAAGGCGACGCCATGCACGCTCGCACCGGCCGGGTAGGCGGCGGTGAGCGCGAACTGGGCGGCGCCGGCGGGACGACCGGTGAGTCCGCTCGGCGCGCTGCGTCTGGCTGACCGTGATGCCCTGGGTCGGATGCCAGTTGGTGCCGAGGAACTGCGGGTCGTCGAAGATCGCCTTCTTGATCTGCCGCCGCTACCGCCGACACCGCCTGCGCGATGTCGGGGTCGAGATCGTAGCGGTAGGCGGGCTTGCCCTGGCTCGTTAACGACCGGCTTGCCGTTGGCGTCAATCACCTGCACCAAAGTCGCCCAGCCGCCGCTGGTCGTGGCCGGCCACTTCTCCGCGATCTGGGCCGCCAGCGTGCCGAGGTAGGGCGTGCACATGGGGTCGTCGGTACAGGGCAGGGTCTGGATCAGGTTCAAGATGGTCGCGCCCTGGTCGACGTTGAGGTTCATGATCTCGGGGCTGTGAAACACCAGCGACACGGCGGTGGACACCGGCGTGAGGTAATCGTTGCCGCCGTTCAGTACGCCGCTCGCGGGCGCCGGCCCGCCGCGCCCGACCCGATCACCACCACCCGCCGCCAGGGCGCGCTGCTGCGCCGCCTGGCGCGCCGCGGCGGGCACGTGGATGTGCATGACCGCGACCGCCGCGCCGCCGTCGGCATCCGACCCGGTCACCCACACGTGCTGGAGCGCGTCCGACGGGAGGTCGACGTCTTCAATGTAGTGCGTCAGTCGCTCGTCGGGGACATCCGCGAGCGCCGGATTCAACTGGCGCGCGCGCGTCCGCGATTCCGCCGTGTGCTCGAGGATCGGCGCCCGGTGCGACTGGCTGCCGATGGCCTGCAACCGCAGCTCGCGCCAGCGGCGCGAACGAGAAATCGAAGTGCAGGGTCCGCCGCTCGCGCGGCCGCGCGCCAGGCGTTGGCGAGGGAGTCGCCGTGGGCGTACGGCGTGGCCGCTCCGCGTGCGCGTCGTCGTCGTCACCGCAGCCGACGAGCCACGGCGGCAAGGTGAGCGCGACACCCGTGAGGGTCGTCCCGGCCAGAAACTGCCGGCGCGAAAGACGGCGCCGCGGTCGACGCTCACGGCTCACGGTGCCCGTCTTGCCAAAGTATCCGGTTCCCGCGTCGGCGCGCTCCCATGCCGATGCCCCTCCTCCGACCTGTCCGTCGGTTGCGAAGACACTCGCATAGTCGAGCAATGACTCCGAGCGTCAAGAAATCTTTGCGACGGAGTCGAGTCGGCGCGTCCCAACGCCGGCCCGATGCGCCGTGGGTGTAGGTGCGGTTCCGTGGCGATACCTGGAGAACGACGAGACCGGTGCTGCCTTTGAGGACCTTCGTTCACAAGCTCGTCGTCTTGCGACCCTGATGGCGCAAAGAAACCGTAGCAGGTGCGTGAGTCCTCGCGCGCGATCCCGGCCGCGGACCACGCGTTGTTCCACTCTGCTTGTCGCGCAGGAAGCCCACCGGCCGTCTTCGTGACGGGAGGCAGGTCTGACGATTCAACGTCAGGCCACCAGGCCGAGAACGCAGACCCGGCTTTGCTAAGCATGCTCCAATTAATCGCGGACTACGCGGATGCCGAACGGATTCCGCGGATGCCGCGTAGCAAGAGGTTCGGCAGTTGCTCCTTAGAAAGCGTTGACCAACCTGCTGCACCAGCCGTGAGCGAAGCACGGTCCCTTCGCAACAACATCCGCGAAATCCTTCCTTCATCCGCGTAATCCGCGAAGCTGATCGTGTTGCTGGGCAAAAGCCCCCGTGACTCGTCAACGCTCAAGGCATTCCTCCGCTTAGAGAAGGAATTGTCGCCGAACCTAGACCGCTGGTAGCGTCGGCCAGGATTTTCGCCGCGAAGACCCGACGGGCGCGCCGCGGCCAGGGAGAGGCGATGATTACCAGCGGGTCACGAGGCAATCTGTTCCGTCAGGCGGCGCGGTGTCCGAATCCGGTGACGATGCGTGTCTGGATCGCCGTGGCGGCGTTCAGCACGGTCCTGCTGTCCGGCGCAGCCATGCACGCGGCGGATCAGGGATCACTGGCAAGAAGCTGCTTCTCAAGACCGGCAAGCTCACTCCTGATCTTCGAAGGAGTGAGTATCAGCCTTGCCCCAAGGCCGGTCCGGGTCGAGAGGGAGCTTGATCTCGATCTTGGGCAGGAAGTCGAAACGGCGCGGCGCCGAGCCGCCGGTGGGCGGCCCAACGACGTGCCCACCAGGGTACTCGCAGAATTCATTATTCAACGGCTGCTTTGGGGGCCGTCCTGCAGCTCCAGCTACACCTGTACGCTGCCCATCCAACGGGCCCCAGTGCATCTCGCGAGAACAGAACGGAGCATTAGTTATGAGGCGCGTACTGAGGAATCTGATCCTGGTCGTAAGTTTCGGATCCGATGCTGAGTTCGTCGGCGATGCTGGGCGTACTCGAAGCCCATTACGTACCGACAGACCGGGGCAGCAGATCGTCTTCAAGGATCAATTCATCTATTCCCCGCATGCGTGGCTCAGATCGTCAAGGCGATTGGGCTCCTCAGGCATGATGGCTACGTTCAGGAGGCGGACATCGCCCAGAAGTACCTCCTGCCCATGCTGGAAGGTGTGACCTTCAACGACGTCTGGGGCGACGCCGACATCGCGGGTGCGTCCATTCTCGACTACTATGTGCCCAACGCCACGGACTCAAATTTCGGGTTCGGCGCTGGTTTCCTCAGTTGGGATATCTTCAGCCCCAATCCCTACAAGAACAGCACGCAGAGTTTCAAAGACGCACCCCTTTCTACGGCTACGAGAACGCGGCCGAGGAAGCGCAATATCGCTACGACTACGCCAAAACGGATCTATCTCCACCACTGGAGTGACGATCAGCGAGATTCCATGGCTGGGCTGGGTGGTGGACCACCGATTTCGGCCAGGATGATCCCCAGGAGCGGGGACTATGCTGTCGGAACGGCCGCAGATCAATGACGTCAGGTGGCCCCGGTGACTGTCGCAGCCGCTTCGGAGACGCGGCCAACTGCGATTGCGACACCGGCTATCAGACGCCCTCACAGCGCCCTCCTCGACCTCCTTCAGAATCACAGCATGTCGCCAAGTCGTGTTCCCGAACGAGAGCGATCCCGCGCTCTCGACGATCCACCTCCCCGATGGGGGGTGATTCAGGACCACGGTGGGGAGTGGTTCGACGACTACTTCTGCGACGCGGACGACGTTGAGGCCTACAACGGCTACGATGGGCACGGCTACGCGGTGTATGCGAACTGGACGCTCGATGCCGGCGGCACCTGCGCGGACGGCGACGACGACTGCGCCTCTCCGATGATCGTTCGCCTGCCTGTAGATTCCAAGGCTCATGCGTTCTTCCAGCTCGGCTGGTCCATCCATCTCCTCGAAGACCAGACGACCCCCGTCCACACGAGCAACAGCAGCTTCACGACCGCCGAGGTTCACAACGACATCGAAAAAAAGGGCTGACGCGGTGATTGCCCCTCGGAGCACCGTCCACGCCAATGACGGTCATCTCGTGGAGAACGAGATCCCGCGCTCGACCTGCCGGCCTTCATGGACCTGTATCAGTACCCACCGGCTCCCAGGATCATACACAATCCTGACGGTAGTACGATCGTTGTGAACTGCCCGGCCCCGACCCTGCGGGGTTCTTCAAGAATCGTTGGTACACTGATACGTTGGATCGTATGGCTCTCCGCGGACGGCAGGGGAGAGGGGTTTGCTCGCGCGTACGTCCGGGACACGCCGCGAAATTACGCATCAGTTCCTCGACTACTATCGAGTGCATCAATACAGAGGCCGACGACGAGTGGAGTAAAGTGGGATTCTTCACGGCTTACGGGCTCGACGTGGGCGTCAATAACCGGTCGCCGGACTCATCCGGCAGTACATCGAGGATCGTCGACAAGACGCCGCCGGCGATCACGATCACCCAACCGGCGTCCACGAACCTATCTGCAGACCGCGACCCTCACGCTGAACTGGTCGGTGAGCGACGACGAATCGGGCATCAGAGGCGATGCCGTGACGGCAACGCTCGACGGGATGACCGCCGTCGGCGGGCATGGCCTCGCCAGCGGCCAGGCAATCGATCTGCTCACCGAGGTCGAGTGCCGGGTGCCCACACGTTCACGGTCACGGCGGTTGACAACGCCGGCAACACCGTTTCCTGATCGGTCACTATCCCCGATCGCCGTCACCGCCACCAGCATCCAGGACGAGGTCAACCTGCTCGCTCGCGGCCGGGAAAGATTACACTGAACGACGGGAGATACGCTCTTAAAGGAGTAAAGCTGGTGTCGGCTGCCAAGGCGCAGGCTAAACCCAATTGTCAAACGCGGCTTCCATCTACACGTCGTTCATCAGCGAAGTGCAGGCGCAGAGCGGGAAGAAGATTGATCCAGCGGCGCAGATTCTGATCAACGAGGCGCAGTACCTGATCACGCACTGCCCCTGAACGATGACGGCGGGCGAGGCGGCCACACGGGCCTGCTTGCCGCGACGTAGGCCGATCAGCGTTCAGATTGATCCTGACGAGACGCTGTGCTGCTCTCACCGCGAATATTCATCGTCGATGTGGAATCGGCGGGACCGGTGAAGCTGCCGTCGTTGTAAGACATGACGCTGAGCTGAAGGTCCACACCGGTCGGCAGATCGGCGGGGGAATCGTGACGGTACGGGACGCGCCTGCCGCGTCGTACCACTTGCCGGTTCCGCAGTTGGGGCCGCAGGACCATCGCACCAAGATCCTGAACCGATCGGGATCCGTCGCGCTGCTCCAGGTCACGGCGATCGGGACCGTCGCGGGCAACGCCGCGCCGGCTGGGCGGCGCGGTAATCACCGGGTTCTCCGGAACGTTGCCGACGCCGGCAATCGTCATCGCCCCGATGGCGACGTGCAGTTGAAGCGGGTTGCCGGCAGCCACGCTGACGGGCAACTCGACGTGATAGCCTCTTGTCCGCGCCCACCGGGGCCGGCGTTCCATTGACGCTGACGGTCGCGTTGTCGATCACCGTCGTACCGCGATAGACGTACACGTGCTCGAACTTGAAGCTCATGTCCTGACCCATGATGCGGTACGGCTCCGTGACCGTGATCGTCGGATAGCCGACGAACGCTTCGCCGCGAATGTTCATCGTCGAGCCGGACGCCGCCAGCGAGTTGAACGCCCCATCGTTGTACGCGAAGGCGCTGATGACGATCGGCAGGTCATGTCGGCAGATCGCCCGCCGGAATCGTCAATGATCGGTCGACACCCGTCGCGTGGTAGACGCTTGCCGGTAGAACAGTTCTGTCCGCACGAGTACCCGGCGTTGACCTCAAAGCGATCGGGGTTGGTGGCGCTCGTCCAGCTCACCGGGATCGGCTGCGCGGGGGTGAACGTTGCTCCATCCGCCGGAGCCGTGATCAGCGGCGCCTCGGGTACCCTACCCAATCCGTGGATCGCGAACGGGTCCGAACCCACACTCGACGAAGAGACGGCCGCCGACCGGCACCGAACCCGGCAGCGTGGCGTGATATTTCGAGTCTGCGCCGAGGTGGCCGCCGTCGCGTTCACGGCTGACCGACGCGTTGGTGACCGGCTGTCCCGTCACTGAGTGAGCAGCACGTGCTCGAACCTGGGTCCCATGTCTCGGCCCTCGACCAGCGTGCATGAGCTGCCCGCCAGGCAGCATGAGGACACCGCCGATCGCCTTGGCCGAGCGCCGCAACATCACCAGCATGGACACCTCCTACGGCGGCCATTCCCGCGACCGCCTTCAGGCCGCCACTCTCCTACCCAGGCGCCGATGGGTCCGCAAATTGGGGAAGCTTCGACCGGGTCCAGCCAGAGGACGGGCATCAGAGCGCGCACCGGCGGAAGGCAAATGCCTGGAGCTGGCGCACGGCGTGCTGCTTTACCGTTTGAGATCCTCCTGCGTCACGACCGCGCCAACTTCTCGGTGGGGCATGTACCAGCGACTCTGGATTTGACGGCGCAAGTTCTCTTTGTTAGATCGCCGCGCTACCGCCGGATCAGCGTTCGCCGAAATCACACTCGAGATGCCCGCATGTCCCAGCTCAACTCCACTTTGCAATACCGACTCTCCGACGATGAGCGATTTCCCGGCGCGTTGTTTGCGCGCACCGATGAGAAGCTGCAGGACACGCGATGTCCGACCGGCCGGAGCAGGTCGCCAAATCCTCCTGCCGCGGCCGTCGGCACAGCTCGTCAGGCACTTCCTCACTCTAATCGTGTCCGGATCCGTGGCGGGACACGTTGGCCAACCTGCCCGATATCCAGAGCGAGCTCGACGCGCTGAATGCCGCCGCCAGCGTGCTTCCTCGAGACGCTGCCGGATGGAATCCACCAGCTGCGACCCCGGAGTTGGGAGCGCGAGAGTGGCCGATGCCGCGGAAGCACTGTTCGCGGCGTTAAGCTGAAGAGGCTTCTGCAGCTTCTGGACGGATGGGGCAGCTGACGAGTCTGCGGTCGTAGAGGAATTGCGTGTTCACTAAAGGCAATGATTCCCAGCCCCAGGCGGCCCAAGACTTTCGATTGAAGAAGCGAAACCAGGTTCAGTTGGTGGGTGTAGGGCAACAATCCGCTGTGCGTCCGTGGCGTCATGCTCCGTGACCTCCAGCAGGCGGGTTCACCTCGACCCGAACATGTTTGCGCTACTGATGGTCAGCGACACGCCTTCCGCCGCCGCGGATGCCGAGAACCGCGTTTGTTCTTGGGTCGATTTTCCGACGCTGCTCGCCGGCCCGAGCCAGGCGACTTTCCAGTGAGCAAACGGCTACCCAAGCCGCGCGTGATTTTCGCCGTCAGCGACGCGCCTGGATGACGATGGAGCCGTTCGTGGCGCTGGGCGATCTTCGACGATCTCGATCAACCAAACTCGTGTGGTCGAACTATTTTTAGCCCGGGGATTCACAACGAGTGGACGCGCGGGCGATGCTGGCCTCAAGTGCGCCAAGTAATACGTAACTGAACGAAGTACAT
>ERZ1370068.7906-contig-6798_pt1 | contig 25873 bp, 35 predicted proteins | sample MGYA00561227_ERZ1370068 | MGnify/ENA primary metagenome ERZ1370068 (study PRJEB38410, sample SAMEA6850437) | metagenome | study: Metagenomic assessment of the ecological functions of the soil: analysis of the soil microbiota associated with the...
GCTACGTATTGCTCGCAATGGAGGCCGGGCGATCCGATCTCGGCCAGCACGACGCGAACCACGGGAAGGTGGCTTCGCCACATCGAGCGCAGTGGCTCGCTTCTTCTGCTCGATCGTTCAACGCTGGGCACCTCCGACGGCCCGGTTCGGTCATCCTCCGCCGCGGAAAGCGCTCGGTCAAAGGGTTGGACGGGCTAGTTGACCGTTCTACGGCAGGGCGTAGCGCGTTCGGCCGACAGCCACTTGCGAGATCCCGCAGGAGTTTGGGAAGCTGGTGCCGGTGCAGCGATCTCGTTCCATCGTGGTGATGCTGGTCGCCTTCGCCGCGTTCGCCCGGTCCCGCGTTCACCGGGTCGAGCGCCGCGACCGCCGCCGTCCCGTTGCCGGCGCACGTACGCGCCGTACTTCGAGACCTGGACCTCCGACTGCGATCACGACGATCGCGAAGCAGTCGGGGGCGCGGTACTTCACGCTCGCGTTCCTCGAGACGCCTCGGCAAGACCTCGTGCACGCTCGCGCTGGAACGGCATTGCGAGCGGCCAGACGGTCGCCGCCGGCCGGTACCTCGCCGGACATCGCAGTCCCTCCGCGGCGCTCGGCGGCGACGTGATCCCGTCGTTCGGCGGCTGGAGCGCCGACCAGGGTGGCACCGAGATCGGCGACTCCGTGCAAGGACGTCAGCGCGATCGCCGCCGCCTACGAGCAGGTCGTGACGAAGTACGACGTCACCCGGCTCGACATGGACATCGAGGGTCGGTCGCTCGACCAAGCCCGACGGGATCGACCGGCGCAACAAGGCCATCGAGCTGCTCCAGGACTGGGCGCCGCCAACGGCCGCACGGTGCAGATCCAGTACACGCTGCCGACCACGGCGCGACGGCCTCGAGCCGAGCGGCCTCGCCGTGCTGCAGAACGCGGTCGCGAACGGCGTCCGGATCGACGTCGTCGAACCCGATGGTCTTCGACTACTACGACCGCGTGACCACCGACATGGGCGAGGCGGCGATCAACGCGCTCAACGGCCTGCACGCGCAGCTGCACCACGCTGCTGCCCGGCCAAGACCGACGCCCAGCTCTGGGCGATGACAGGGCGCACGATCATGAACGGCCTCGACGACTACCCGCGCAGGACCGAGGTCGACCGACCTCGCCGACGCCCAGCAGCTGCTGGACGTTCGCGCGAGCGAACGGGATGAGCACCCTGTCGATGTGGGCGATCCAGCGCGACAACGGCGGCTGTCCCGGCGTACGACCGGCTCGAACGACTGCTCGGGCATCGTCCAGGGCACCTGGGACTTCAGTCACACGCTGGGGCCGTTCACCCGGCCGTAGTCGGCCCGAGCGGTACCTCGGACGCCGAGACCGACGAACGGCCGCGCGCGTAGGCGCGAGCGGCGGCGAGCTCGTCGACGGCGACCCACTCGTCGGCCGTGTGCGCCACCGTCGATCGAGCCCGGCCCCAGCGATCACCGTCGGGATCTTCGCCTGGTTGAGGTAGTACGGCGCGCGTCGGTGATGCCGCTGAAGCCGGCGGCGGCCGCGGGGCCGCCGCCGGCCTGGCAGCGACCGCCGCGCGCCAGCCGGACGATGCCGCTCGTCCGGCGACGCCTCCGCCGCATCCGTCCACTCCCGGATCGTCACGTCGATCCGCACCTCGGGATGATCGGCTCGGATCTCCGTCGATGACGCGTCGGAACGGCGCCAGGACGGCCGCGGGATCGTCCTCGCCCGGGCAGCAGGCGCGGCGGTCGATGTCGACCACGCAGCGGTCGGGGACGACGTTCGGCGCGCTCCCCCCTTCGATCAACGCCGCGTTGACGGTCGGGCCGCCGATCAGCGGGTGGGTGAGGTCCGGGAGCGCCTCCTCGAGCCGGGGCAGGGAGGCGCGCCATCGACGTGATCGCGTTCACGCCGCGGTGGGGTTGCGAGCCGTGGGCGGCCGTGCCGTGCGCGGTCGCCGTGATCCAGACTCCGCCGCGCTGCGGCCACGCCCAGCTGGAGCTCGGTCGGCTCGCCCGACGATCGCGGCGTCCTGGTCGAGCATCCCGCGTTCCCAGAGCACCTTCGTCCCGTGGATCCCCGCCAGCTCCTCGTCGTGGCGACCAGGTGGAACCACGAGCGATCCACCGAGCGGGACGCCGACGCGGGCGATCGCGGCCGCGCTCGCGAGCGCGGCCGCGATCGGCCCCTTCATGTCGCACGCGCCGCGACCGATCAGCTTCCCATCATGGATCTCGCCGGCGAAGGGCGGGCTCGTCCACGTGTCGGGCGAGCCCGCCGGAACGGTGTCGAGGTGCCTGTTCCACGCGAGCGAGGGCGCGATCCCGATCCCCGAACCGGGCGACGACGGACGGCCGTCCCTCGGTCGCTCCGGATGATCTCGGGCGTGGCGCCGAGCGACGCCAGGATGTCCGCCCGCCACCGAGGCCGCTGCATCTTCGGTGCCGCCCGGGTTCTCCGAGAGGCGCTCCGATCGGCGCCCGCGCGTACGACAGCAGCTCGTCGACGTCGACCGACGCCGCCGCGGCATCGGCGGCGGGGAACGGACATCGTCGACCTCCGTCACGCCGCGCACGCTACCAGTCGCCCTCGGCCCTGACCCCTAGGGCGGCGTTCGCTGGGCGGTCTCACTACGATGGACCCATGGCGCTCACGGATCACCGCTCGGCGCTGCGAGAGGGCCTCCGACCGGATCCGCATCCGGAGCCCGACGCCGGCGAGCGGCTCGCCGCCGTTCTCGCCGTGCTGATCGAGGAGCCCGTGCCGTCGCTGCTCTTCACCGAGCGGGCGGCCCATCTCAGCCGGCACCCGGGCGAGGTTTCGTTCCCGGGCGGCCTGGCTCAGGCCGGGCGACGACGGGCTCGTCGCGACCGCCCTCCGCGAGGACGCACGAGGAGATCGGTCTCGAACCCGCGCTCCCGGACCTGCTCGGCGCGCTCCCGCCGATCCACACGTTCGTCTCGGGGATCCTCGTGACGCCCGTTCGTCGCGGTCGTGCGCGTGCTCCCCACGCTGCGGGTGAGTCGCGCGGAGATCGCACGCGTCCTGACCGTTCCGACCGCGACGCTGGCCAGGCTCGAAGGACGAGCGCGAGCTCCACCGCGAGGGTGGGCGGGTCTGGAAGGGATGGTGGTACGAGACCGGCGACGCCACGATCTGGGGCGCGACCGGGTTCATGCTGCACGCGTTCCTGGATCTCGCCCGGGAGGCGGCGCCATGGCTGACGACGTCCTGAGCCCGGAGGATGCAGAGCTCTGAGCGTTGCTCGGAGCCGTCCATACGGTCGCGGTCGTCGGACTCTCGTCCAACCCCAAGCGGCCCTCGTACCAGGTCGCGCGGTACCTCCAGGAGCACGGGTACCGGATCGTGCCGGTCAACCCGAAGGAGACGGAGGTCCTCGGCGAGCGCGCGTATCCCTCGCTCACGGGACGTCCCGGCGGAGATCGGGATCGAGGTCGTCGACGTGTTCCGCCGCGCCGAGGAGACGCCGGAGGTGGCGCGACAGGCGGTCGCGATGCGGTGCCCGCGTGCTCTGGCTCAGGGAGGACATCGTGAGCGAGGAAGCGGCGCGCGCATCGCCACGGAGGGCGACCTCGAGCGTCATCATGGGCGTCTGCATCAGACACGTTCGCGCTCGACTGATGGGAGAGGAGCTGTAGATGACCGCGTGGGAGTACTTCGTCGCGCCGCTGCTCGGGCACAACCCGGGAGAGATCCTGAACACGTTCGGCGAGGACGGCTGGGAGCTCGTTGCCGTGACCCAACAACAGACGCCGGCAGGAGGGGCGTCGCTGATCGCGTACCTCAAGCGCCCGAAGGCTTAGTCGGACGCGCCCGCCCGGAGTCGCAGGAGCAACACGACGGCGAGCTCCACCACCGCTGACGAGCGCGAGCCATCCCCACCATGGATACGAGCGGGTCGGACGGCCGAGGCGGGGACGGAGACGGTCCCAGTCGGCGGCATATCCGAGGCGCCGAGATGCCGCTCGGCGAGGAGATGTACAGCCGGTCGTCGGGGCCGACAGCGACGTCGTACACCGGCTCCCCGACGATCGCTCACCGCGACCGGCCGAGGGTCGTTCCCGGCGGCAGGTCGAGCCGGCGGATCGCGCCGTCGAGGTAGGAGCCGTAGTACAGGGCGCCGCGCCACACCGCGCAGCCGGTGGGCGCGATCTCCTGGACGTGGTCGACCACCGGGTCGATCGTGCCCTGCGGGTCCGCCGGAGCCCATGACGTCGGGCCAGCCGTAGTTGCCGCCCGGCTCGGAGCAGGTTGATCTCGTCGTCGCTCGTCGGTCCGTTCTCGGTCTCCCACGAGGTCACCGGTCGCCGGATCGACGCAGATCCCGAACGAGTTGCGATGCCCCAGCGTGAACAACGGGTTGCCGGCGATCGGGTTGTCGGGCGGGACCGAGCCGTCGGGCATCAGACGGAGCACCTTCCCGCCGATCGAGTTCCGATCCTGCGCGAACGAGGGTTCGTGCGATTCGCCCACGGTCACGTAGAGCATGCCGTCGGAGCCGAACACGAGCGCACCGCCGTTGTGGTAGCGGTTCTGCGACCCGAGTCCCTCCAGGAGAACCTGCGGCGGGCCTGCCGCGACGTCGCCGTCGGCACGGAAGCGCACGAGGCGGTTCAGCCCGAGCGCCGGATCGGAGTAGTAGACGTAGATCCACGGCTGCTGGGAACCCGGATCCACGGCGACGCCGAGGAGCCCCGTCTCCGAGGACGCGTCGACGTCGAGGTGCGCGAACGGCTGCGGGAGCACGGTGCCGTCGGCGGTCGCGACGCGGACGTCCCCGGTCGCCTGCTCGTCGAAGAAGAGCCGCGTGCCGTCGGGCGTCCACGCCATGCTCACGGGTTGCTCGGCGCGGAGGAAGCGCGACGGGGACCCCGACGCCGCGTGCGCCGGTGCCCGCGCGAACAGCAGCAGCAGCGTCGCCGACACGAGGGCCGCGGATCGGCGCGTCACGTCAGCCGAGCGCCCGACGGAGGTCCTCGATCAGGTCGTCGGGATGCTCCACGCCGACGGACAGGCGGATCAGCTCGGGCGGCACCTCGATCGGCGAGCCCGCGACGCTCGCGTGCGTCATCGGCCCGGGGACCTCGATCAGCGACTCCACGCCGCCGAGCGACTCCGCCAGGAAGAACAGCTCCGTGCGTTGCGCGATCGCGACGGCCTCCTCGGCCGAGCCCACGGTGAAGGACACGATCCCGCCGAAGTTCGACATCTGCCGCGCGGCGACGTCGTGGCCGGGGTGCGATGCGAGCCCGGGATAGTACACCTGGTTGACTTTCGGATGGGACGCCAGGAACGCGCGCGATCGCGCCGGCCGACGACGCGTGACGCTCCATCCGCATCGCGAGCGTCTTCCAGCCCGCGGAGCGCGAGGGTAGCTGTCCATCGGGCCCGGGTACGGCGCCGACCGCGTTCACGAGGAAACCGAGCGGCTCCACCAGCTCCGCGTCGCGCGTGACGAGCGCGCCGCCGATCAGGTCCGAGTGGCCGCCGATGTACTTCGTCACGCTGTGCACGACCACGTCGGCGCCGAGCGCGAGCGGACGTTGCGCGGCGGGCGTCGCGAGACGTGTTGTCGACCACCACCTTCGCCCCGCCCACATGCGCGGCCGAGGACACCGGCCGCGATGTCGACGATCTTGAGCGTAGGGTTGGACGGCGTCTCCACCCAGACGAACCGGGTCTCGGCACGGACGGCGTCGCGGACGGACGTGGGGTCGGTCAGGTCACAGGTGTCGAACGCGAGCCCCCACGGCCCGAGCACCTTCGAGAGCAACCGGTACGTCCCGCCGTAGACGTCGTCGGCCAGCAGGACGTGGTCGCCGGGGCGGAGCGTCAGCAGCAGGGTCGTCTCGGCGGCCATCCCGCTGGCGAACGCGAAGCAGCGCTCGCCGCCCTCGAGGGCGGCGAGCGCTGCTTCGAAGGCCGCGCGCGTCGGGTTCCCGCCGCGCGCGTAGTCCCACACCTTCGGCTTGCCGACCTCCTCCTGCAGGTACGTCGCGTTCTGATGGATCGGGACGTTGACCGCGCCGTACACGCGGCTCGGGGTCCTGGCCCGCATGGACCGCGGCCGTCTCGAACCTCATCGCATCTCCGGTGGGATCACCCATCCGCGTCTCCTCAGCTCCTCGATCGCGAGCGCACGCCCGTGCGGGCGCTCGTCCATAGCCGCGACTTGCGCTTGGCATCGTGCCCTGGCGCGAACTCCGTCCGCGTGAGCTCGTGGCACGCGGGGTCGCCGCACGCGCACTCGCGGAACAGCGGCAGTGTGGTCTCGTCGTGCGCCTCGGCCGGTGCCGGGCGGAACGGCCGGGCGGGGAGCGACGCGGCGGGAGCACGATCACGCTCCTCCTTCGGGTCCCCGGGCGCGAACCGCTTCCCTTCGAGCGCGAGCAAGCCGGTCAGCGCGCAGAGGGCGGCGTCGACGCGGTCGGCGGTCGTCAGCTCCGCGGTCGGGACGCCCTGGGACGCCAGGATCCGCTCGCGCCACGGCTCTCTTCTTCGCGCCCTCGGCGGCAGGCAGCCCGGCGAGGACCGCGGCGCTGCCGTGCGGGAAGACCTCCATCGCGGTGCCGCGCGGGGCACCCGCGCGGTAGCGCGGTAACCCCGCGCGGCCGCCACCGCGAACACCTCGAAGCCGAACTCCATCCACGCGTAGAACGGGTGGCCGGAGCCCGCGCGCGCCGAGGGGTGTTGAACGCGTGGATGTTGCACTGCGCGAGCAGCCGCTCGGTCAGTCGCGACGAGCCGTTCGGGGCCCACGCGGGCGGCGCGTCGATCGCGATCACGTCGGGCCGGAGCTCGCCGACGAGCGATCCGAGCCGGTCGATCCCCACCTTCGAGACGACCCGTACCGGCTCGCGCGCGTCGTCCAGCAGGACCAGGTCCGTCCCCTTGCGCGGCGCGCCGACGTCGATCCCGAGCGCGAGCACTACCTGGATCGGGCCTTGGCGCGAGGAGCCTGCCGCCGGTGCGCGAGGAAGTCCAGCAGGTCGCTCCTGGTCAGGACGCCCGCGACCTGCCCCGCCTTCGCCACCAGCACCGCCGGCGCGCGTTCGAGCTCCTCGAACGCGTCATCGACCGCCGCGTCCCACTCGACGACGGGGATCGGCGGGGCCATGACCGAGGCGACATCGGCCTGCAGGGCATCGGGATCGCGGAACACCCGCTCGAGCAGCTCGCGGTCGCGGATCGACCCGACGAACTGCGCGACGTCGGTCGATGCCTCGCGGACGACTGGCGCCTGCGAGATGCTGTGCGTCTGCAACACGTCGACGGCCTGGCGCACCTTGTCGTGCGCGAGGACGGCGATCACGGCAGGCAACTCGTCGCCCTTGGCGCTGAGCACCTGTTCGACGCGGATCACCTCCGGCCCCTCGAGGAAGCCGTACTGGCGCATCCACGAGTCGGAGAAGAGCTTCGACAGGTACTGCCGGCCGGTATCGGGAGCAGCACGACGATCGTGGCACCGTCGTCGTAGTCGCGCGCGACGGTGAGCGCCGCGGACACCGCGGAGCCGCCCGACCCGCCGATCAGGATCCCCTCCTGACGGGTCACGGCGCGCGCCGTGAGGAAGGCCTCGCGGTCGGGGACGCGCACCCATCGGTCGACGAGGGCGGGATCGAAGGTGTCGGGCCAGAAATCCTCTCCGATCCCCTCCGTCAGGTACGGACGGGGGTGTCGCCGGTGTAGACGGAGCCCTCCGTGTCGGCGCCCACGATCGTGACCGCCGGCTTCATCCGTTTCAGGTAGCGCGCGACGCCGGCGATCGTGCCGCCGGTCCCGACCCCGACACGAAGACGTCGATCGTGCCGTCGGTCTGTCGCCAGATCTCCGGACCGGTCGTCTCCTCGTGCGTCTGCGGGTTGACGGGGTTGAAGTACTGGTTCGGCTGGAACGCGCCCGGGATCTCCGACGCGAGCCGGTCGGCCACCGAGTAGTAGGACTCGGGCGACTCCCGCGCCACGGCGGTCGGGCAGATCACGACCTCTGCCCCGTACGCGCGCAGGAGCGCGATCTTCTCCTGGCTCATCTTGTCCGGCATCACGAAGATGCAGTCGTAGCCCCTTGACGGCGGCCGCGATCGCCAGTCCGTGGCCGGTGTTGCCCGACGTCGGCTCCACGATCGTGCCGCCCGGACGCAGTTTCCTCGCGCTCGGCCGCCTCGATCATCCGATCCCGATCCGGTCCTTCACCGACCCGCCGGGGTTGAGCATCTCCAGCTTGGCGAGCACCGTCGGTCGCAGGCCCCGTGTCACGGCGCGCAGGCGAACGAGCGGGGTGTCGCCCATCGCATCCAGGAACGAATCGAGCACCTGCATCGTCGAGGGTCCCTTCATGTGCTGCGAGGCACCCATCGTCCCACGGCACCGGTGCTGCCGTCCTTCTCGCCGCCTCCACGACCCTCCAGGTCGGGACGGTAAGCTGCCGATGCGTCGGTGGACCGACGCCGACCGAACGGGAGCTGCCGAAGGATGTGCCAGCCGACGTGAGCGACGGTAGAGCGCGGACCCGACCCGGGCGGGGAGAAGCTGCTCGTCGTCGACGACGATCCGTTCATCGCCCGGCTCCTCGAGATCGAGCTGGCCGCGGCCGGATATCAGGTCCGCGTGGCCAACGACGGGGAACAGGCGATCCAGCTGGTCCAGCAGGATGCGCCGGACCTCGTGATCACCGACGTGATGATGCCCCACGTGGACGGGTTCGAGCTGACCCGCCTCCTCCGTCAGGACCCGCGCACCGCGGCGGTCTCCGTGATCATCCTCACCGCCCGTGGACTCTCCGCGGACAAGCTCGAGGGGTTCGCGATCGGCGCGGACGACTACATCGTCAAGCCCGTTCGATACGCCGGAGCCTCGCCCGGGTGCGCGGCGTCCTCCGCCGCTCGAAGGAGATGAAGGACGAATCTCCGCTCACCGGTCTGCCGGGAACGTCCGGATCCAGGAGGAGATCGAGGAGCGGGTCTCGTCGGGGAACGAGTTCGCGCTGCTCTATGCCGACCTCGATCAGTTCAAGGCCTTCAACGACCACTACGGGTTCGCACGCGGAGACCAGGTGATCCAGGAGCTCGCCCGCACGATGGAGAAGGTGCATCGAGGAGCTGGTTCCCGGGGACGCCTTCGTCGGACATCTCGGGGAGACGACTTCGTGCTCGTGGTCCCGCCGTCGGCCGCTGCGCTCGTGGCCGACACGCATCGTCCAGCGCTTCGACGACCGTTCGCCCGACTACTACGACGAAGCCGACCGCGAGCGGGGGTGGATCGAGGTGCTCAACCGGCGCGGCGAGCAGCAGCGGTTCCCGCCGCTCACGATCTCGATCGGGATCGCGAGCACGCAGCGGCGTCGTTTCGCGCACTTCGCCGAGGTCGTCGCGGTCGCGACGGAGATGAAGAACTTCACGAAGTCGACGCCCGGCTCGTCCTGGGCGATCGACCGCCGCGACGACCTGAGCCTCAGGCTCAGGTGCCGGGGAGCGTGCCCGGCTGCGCCAGGAAGTAGCCCTGCCCGTACCGCACGCCGAGCTCGAGGAGCGTCTGCAGCTCGGCGTCGGTCTCGATCCCCTCGGCGACGATCGTCATGTCCATCTCCTGCGCGAAGGAGATCAGCGCCCGTCGCGAGCGCGCGCTTGCCGCGGTCTCCGTCGATCGAGCGGGTGAGCGAGATGTCGACCTTCACGATGTCGGGCGCGATCTGCAGCGTGTGTCGCAGGCTCGCGTACCCGGCGCCGGCATCGTCGATCGCGATCCGTACGCCGAGCGCGCGGAGCGGCGCCAGCCACCGCGCGAGCTCGTCGTAGTCGTCGACGGCCTCGTGCTCCGTGATCTCCACGACCATCCGTTCGGCGACCGGCTCGAGGATCGGAGCGCAGCTCGGGCGAGCGGGCGGCGCGGTGCGAGCAGTTGACCGAGAGGTAGGAGCGGGGCGGCAGCTTGGGGAGCCCGAGCGCGCGCCTGCCGGATCGTCGAGAGCTCGAGTTGCACGCCGAGGTCGAGCGCGCGCAGCCTCGGCGAACCACTCGTCGGGCCGGCGCATCGGGGAAGGACCGGAACCGCGCGAGCGCCTCGACCCCGATCACGTCGTGGTCCTCGAGGTTGACGATCGGCTGGAACGCCATGGACATCCCCGCCCGCGACGAACCGGAGGATCCGTCGCGGCGCGCCTCGAGCTGCTCCTGTTCGATCTCCTCGCGGCGGAGCTGGGATGAGAGCTCGTGCACGATGCCGCCGACGACCTCGTCCGAGAGGCTCGTGCCGCCCTGCGCGACCCGGCGGATCGATCCCAGGATGTCCTCGGCCGCGGTTCCCTTGACGAGGTAGCCGACGCAGCCGGCGCGGAGCATCTCGAGCACCGTCGGCCGGTCCTCGAACGCGGAGAGCGCGATCACGCGGGTGCCGGGAGACAGCCGCTGGATCTCCCGTGCGGCCCGGGGACCGCCGCCCGCGGGCATCTTGACGTCGAGCAGCGGCGACGTCGGGCTGCTCCCGCTGGGCGAGGGCGATCGCCTCGTCCGCGTCGGCGGCCGCTCCCACGAAGAAGATCCGCTCCTCCTGGGCGAGGAGCTCGGCCAGGGCCCCCGCAGGGCAGGCTCGTCATCCGCCACCAGGACGCGGATGCGTTGGGGCGGTCGGGGACATGGCGTGCTTGCAGCGAGGGGAAGCTCCGCACGACCTGCGAACCGTACCCACCGGGGATGCCCCATGCAATCGCCCGGGGCATGGACTCGGACATCCCCGTCTGTCCCACCGGCCGACCGCGGGTGGCTCCCTGAGGTGCCTAGTGGTGGGGGCCGGACGCCCATTCCTCGCGGAGGATCCCCATCACCAGCGAGTCGTGGATCTCACCGTCGAACCAGGCATGGGCGCGGAGCCGGCCCTCCTCGACGAAGCCGGCCTTCGTGTAGGCGCCGACCGCCCGTTCGTCGTCGGCGAGGCACCTCCAGGCCGATCTTGCGCATCGCCAGGTCGCGGAAGGCGAAGTCGACGAGCGCCCGGACGGCATCCTGGCCGAACCCTTTCGACCAATAGGCCCGTCCGAGGGTGATGCCCAGGTGACAGGTCCGCTGGAAGCGATCGATGAAGTGCAGCTCGCATTCGCCGATCAGCTCGTCGTCCACCTCGATCACGAAGCGCATCGTCCGCGGATCGGACTCCTCGAGCCGCTCCTCGAACCGATGCTCGAGCTCGGCGAGGGAGGACGGACGCGCCGGCGTGTCGGAGGCGCGGGCCATCAGCTCGAGATCGTCGTCGAGGAGCTCGTGCAGGACCGGCAGATCCTCGCGCTCGAGCGCGCGGAGCGTGACGTGTTCGCCGTGGAGCATCCGTGGCACCTCCTCGATCCTTCGGCGCAGTGTAGCGGCTGAGGTCTGCCGGCGAAGCCGCTCCCGTCGGCTTGTGCGAACGGGGACCCGAGGGTAGGGTCCGGCTCATCGCGTGCCGGCGCGTCCCGGAAGGGGTTGCGGATGAGGCTTCTCGGTCGAGGGCGACTACTTCGAAACATGTACGTGTGACGTGAGTTGTCCGTGCATATGGCTCAAGCCCGCCGATAAGGACGCATGCGACCTGATGCTTGCCCTGGCACGTCACGGCAGGACAGAAGGACGGGGTCGATCTCTCGGGGCTGAGCGCCGTCATGGCGGTGCACTCGCCGAAACAGATGACCGACGGCGGGTGGAAGGTCGCGCTCTACCTGGACGACCGGGCCACGCCCGAGCAGTCCGAGGCGCTCTGGAGCGGTGTTCTCCGGCGCCGCGGGCGGTCACCTCGCCGGGGTGGCCCCGTTGATCGGCGAGGTTGCCGGGTGCTCCTGCAACGATCTCGTTCGATCGAACGAACGGATCGCTGCGCGCGGAGGTGGGCGACGTCCTGTCCATGGAGGCCGAGGAGATGAAGGGATGGACGGCACGACCCGCCCGTCATCACGAACCCGTCTTGATCGCGATCACGCAGCCCGCCACGCAGGCGAAGGCGGGCGACGTCGGTTACCACGGGCATTGGGACGTCGAGTACTCGGGGACGAACAGCTTCGTCACGGACTTCGCGTACGAGGGCTGAAACGGCTTCGACGGACGCACCGGCGCGCGACCTCCCGCTGGAGACAGTCGCTTCCGTGGTGGATCGCGTTGGCCGCCTGCTCGCCGCGCTCGCGTGGGCCGTGACCGTGACCCAAGCGAAGGGGCATGGGCGTCGGTCCCGGAACGATGGGGCTGTCGCTCGCGGCGTTCCTCGCGCTGTGGGTCGTGATGATGACGGCGATGATGTTCCCGTCGGTGGCGCCGATGGTCGTCATGTGGATCAGGTCGGTGTCCGCCCGCCCAACACGCAGCGCACGGGTGACGGGTGTCGCGGGGTTCCTCTGCGGCTACCTCGTGGCGTGGGCGGCGTTCGGACTGTTGGTCTATGTCATGTGCTGATCGCGGTCGGATCGTCTGGTGAGCGGGTCACCGCCCACCGTGAAGTGGGCCGGTGCCGGCATCTTCCTCCCGGCCGGGATCTATCAGCTGACGCCGTTGAAGCAAACGATGCCTGCGGCATTGCGATCCCCGATCGGTTCATTGTTCCACTACGCCAGCTTCAAAGCGCCCGGCGCGCGATCTTCCGGGTCGGCATGCATCACGGCTTCTACTGCGTCGGCTGCTGTTGGGGTCTCATGATCGTCCTGGTCGCGGTCGGGGCCATGAACATCGCGGTGATGGCGGCGCTCGCCGCCGTGATGCATCCTCATCGAGGAAGATCCTGGAGGTACGGGCGGCCGTTCGCGATGCGCGCTCGGCATCACGCTGATCGTCTTGGCCGTCTTGGCGCCATCCATGCCGAGGCTGCTCCCCGGTCTCCACCCGACCACCCCGATGTCGGACCAGATGCCTGCGCAGACGCCAACCATGTAGCCGCAGAGCGATACGACGTTTGCCCGCCAGTCGCCGCCGCCCGTAGCCTTGCCGCCGTGCCGGTATCGGTCGGGGAACCGCTCACGCTCGAGGATGTCGTCGCGGTGGCGCGCGGCGCGCACGTGACGTTCGCGGGCCCCGCCCGCGAACGGGTGCGCGCCGCGCGCGGGTGGTCGAGCGCGCTGTCGCCGGCGGCCGCACGATGTACGGCGTCACGACCGGCTTCGGCGCGCTCGCCGACACGCGGGTCGCGCCCGAGCGAGCCTCGGCGCTGCAGCACGGCATCGTCACCTCCCACGCGACCGCGGTCGGGCGACCGCTGTCGCGCGAGGAAGCGCACGCGCGATGCTCCGTGCTCCGCGCGCACGTCCTCGCGCTGGGGCACTCGGGCGTGCGCGCGGAGGTCATCGAGCTGATGGTCGAGATGCTGAACCGCGACATCGTCCCCGCCGTCCCGGAGCAGGGCTCGCTCGGGGCGTCGGGCGACCTGCGCCGCTCGCCGGGCTGGCGCTGCCGCCGATCGGGCTCGGACGGTTGCTCACGACGCGACGGCTCCACGGAGCCGGCAGCCGACGGCTCGGCCGGGCGGGTTTGCGTCCGCTCGAGCTCCAGGCGAAGGAGGGGCTGGCGCTCGTGAACGGCACGCAGGGGATGGCTCGCGATCGGTACCCTCGCGCTGATCCGGTCCGAGCAGCTCGCCCGAGCCGCGGACGCGATCGCCGCGATGACGATCGAGGCGTCCCTCGGGACCGACGCCCCGTTCGACGAGCGGCTCCAGCGCACTCCGGCCGCATCCGGGCCAGGCCGCGAGCGCGGCGAACCTCCGTGCGCTCGTTGGACGCCGTCGCCGATCGCGAGTCGCATCGGACGTCCGCCCACCTGGTGCAGGATGCGTATTCGCTGCGGTGCGCCCCGCAGGTGCACGGCGCGACACGGGACACCTGCCGCCACGTCCGCGAGGTGCTGTCGATCGAGACGAACAGCGTGAGCGACAACCCGATCGTCCTCGTCGAGGACGACGACGTCGAGCGGCGGCAACTTCCACGGGATGCCGGTCGCCGTCGCCATGGATGCGCTCGCGCTGTCGCTGGTGTCGCTCGCATCGATCAGCGACCGGCGTCTCTACCGCCTGCTCGACCCGAAGACCTCCAACGGTCTCCCGCCGTTCCTCGTCCCCGAGAGCGGGCTCAACAGCGGGTTCATGCTGATCCAGTACACCGCCGCCTCCGTCGTCTCCGAATGCAAGTCGCTGGCGCATCCCGCATCCGTCGATTCGATCCCTTCGAGCGCCGGCCAGGAGGACCGCGTCAGCATGGGGATGACGAGCGCACGACACGCGCGCGAGATCGTGGCGAACGCGGAGACCGTGCTCGCGCTCGAGGCGCTCGCCGCTGCGCAGGCGCTGGATCTCCGCGCCCCGCTCGAGCCCGGCCCCGCCACCCGGCGCCGCGGTGCAGGCGATCCGCGGGCGCGTCCCGTTCGTCGAGCACGACCGGGAGTTCGGGCCGGACATCGAGGCGGCGGTCGAGTCTCGTGCACGACGGCACCCTGGTTGCGGCCGTCGAAGGCCGTGACCGGTCCGCTCCGCTGACGTGCTCGTCGAGGTCGGTACGTCGCTCCCGTGTTCGCCCGAGGAGGCCTGGGCGATCCTGCTGGCGTGGGAACGCCAGGCCGATTGGATGCTCGACGCGATCGCGTCGAGGTCGTCTCGGCAGCAGCGGGAGGCGTCGGCGTTCGGCTCGCCGTGCGGACCCGGATCATCGGGCTCCCGGCGTTCACGGAGCCGATGGAGGTGATCGGCTGGGAGCCACCCCGACGGCTCGTCCTGCGTCACGGGGGTCTCGTCGCGGGCGAGGGCACGTGGACCCTGACGCCCGAACCCGGCGGCACGCGGTTCGTCTGGACCGAGGACGTCCGGCTGCGGGTGCCGGTGGTCGGCGAGGCAGCCGCGTCGGCTGTACGCGCCGGTGCTCCGGTGGTTGATGCGGCGGGCCGCCCGGGTCTCCGGGGAGCGGTGATCGCATCCGGCCCCGCGGCACCGGTGATCGCGTCGACCTCGTGCTAGCGTGGAACGAAGCAGGGGAGCCCGGTGGGACCGGGCTGAGAGGCCGGTTGCGGAACCGGCGACCCTTCGAACCTGATCCGGTCAGGACCGGCGGAGGGAGCTCATGACACCGACGGCGCCGAACGCATCGGTCACCGCACGGCTCGAGGACGCCCTCGAGCGCGAGACGCCGAACTGGGGATCCGACCCGTCCCGGGTCGCTCCGGCGCTTCTCGGGGCTCGACCTGGCGGTGCTCTGGGGCGACCTGTCGATCGGACTGCTCGTCCTGGTGAGCGGGGCGCTGCTGGTGCCGGCGCTCGGGCTGCCGATGGCGGTCCTCGCGATCGCGATCCGGGACCGCGATCGGTTGCGTCCCGCTCGGGCTCGTCGCGGCGGCCGGCGCACGCGACGGCGTGCCGTCGATGGTGCTGTTCCGGCCGGTGCTCGGCTCCGCGGGTCGTACATGCCGTCGGTCGCGAACCTCGTCCAGCTCGATCGGATGGACGGCCTTCGAGTTCTGGGCGATGGGGCGAGTCGCGAACGCCGTCTCGATCGATCTGTTCGGGCTCGATGCGCCGTTCGTCTGGATGCTCGTGGTCGCCGTCGTGTGCACGGCGCTCGCGCTCGCCGGCCCGATCTTCACCGTCCGCCGGTGGCTCGAGCGCTTCGGCGTGTGGATCGTGGCGGCGGTCGCCGTCTGGATCACCGTGAAGGTCCTCGCCGGGGCGGACCTCGGTGCCGTCTGGTCGCGTCCGGGACTCGGTGGGCTGCCCTTCTGGCTAGGGCGTCGACCTCGTGATCGCGATGCCGCATCTCCGTGGCTCCCGCTGGTGGCGGATTACTCGCGGTTCGCTCGGGAGCCGCGGGCGCGCGTTCGTGGGCACGGCCGCCGGCTACGCGCTCGGGCAACGTCTGGTTCTACCTGCTGGGCGCCTGCTTGTGCTCGCGGCGCGGAGCGGGCACGGACGTGCTCGACCTCGGCACCACGATCGCGGCGCGCGGCCGGCGGCGGCGTGGTCCTCCTCGCGCTCCTGGTCGGCGAGTCCGACAACGCGATGGCGAACGTCTACTCGTCGGCGGTCTCCGTGCAGAACGCGCGACCCGCGTGGTCACAGCGAGCGCTGATCGTCGCGGTGGGGGCCGCGGGGCTCGCGATCGCAGCCGCGATCGGGAGCGACGCGGCCGCCACGCTCGAGAGCTTCCTGTTGCTGATCGGGTCCGTGTTCGTCCCGCTGTTCGCGGTGTTCCTGGCCGACTGGGGACTCCGCGCACGCGGCCGGTTCGGTGAGGAAGCGCTGTTACGGCGCGCCACCGGGATCCGGTGGCGCGCCGTCCTCCCCTGGATCGTCGGCTTCCTCGCCTTCCAGTGGTGCGCACCGACGACCCTGGTGGGCTGGTGGACCTCCGGCCTCGAGCACGTCGTGCACGGCTGGCTCGGCTTCCGTTCCCGCTGGTCGGGCGACTCGGCGCCTCGGTGGGAGCATCCCGGGTTCGTCGCGGCGTTCGTCGTTGCCGCTCGTCGGTCCTGCGCCCGCCGCCCCGGCCACGGCCCAGACGCCCTAGGCGGGCGGCGGCGCGAGCACCAGCAGCACGACCGACGGCTCCTCGGAGGCGTTGCGGAGCGTGAGCTCCTCGCCCGCCGGGACGAGCGCCGACTCCCACTGCTGCATCCGCGCCCGGAGCCTTGCCGATCTGCGTCGCGATCTCGCCCGCGAGGACCACCACGAACGCCGTCCGAGCGCGCGTCCGACATCGGGCCGATCCCCTGAGAGCCCTGGACGCACACGACCTGCGAGAACAGCTGCGGGGTCTCGTAAAGGACTCTCGGTCCGCGCAGCGTCGTCCTCGAAGTGGACCAGGTCGGTGACCTTCCGCGTGCTTCACGGCGCTCGTCCCACGGGAGGCATCAGCCTACCGGCGCGGCCGGCTGCCGCACCCGCGGGCAGCCTCCCCACTAGACTGACCCACCGCTCGCCAGCCCGTAGCCACGTCGACGACGAGGAAGGATCGATCCGTGACCACGTATGCGTTCTCGACCGAGTCCCCGGCCGACGTCGACGCCGGCCTGCCGATCCTGCCGGTGTTCCGAGGGTGGGGAGCCGGGCCCCGGCGTCCGGGAGACGGGGCTCGGGATGCGTTCGCCGCCGGCCAAGCTGACCGGCAAGAAGGGCGAGACCTGTGCGCTCGTGACGGTCCGGGGCTCGCGATCGGGGCTTCGCGGCCGGGGCCGCGCTCCTGGTCGGGGTGGGTCCGAAGGCCGAGTTCGATGTCACCGCGCTCCGGCGCGCGCTCGGTCGAGCGGCGGGAACCGCCCGGCGCGTTCGGCTCGGTCGCGACGACGTTCCCGCTCGCCCTCGGCGCGCGGCCAGGCGACCGAGGCCGTCCAGGCTGCGGCCGAGGGTCTCGGGCTCGGCGCCTACCGGTTCCGTCGCTACAAGACCGACCTCGAAGGACGACGACGGCTCCCTCGAGTCCGTCACGATCCTCGGCTCCGCGAAGTGGGACGCGCGCGCGGCGCGCGCGAGGCGCTGGCACGAGCCGGACGTCCTCGTCGACGCCGTCGCGTGGGCTCGCGACCTCGTCAACACGCCCGCGGGCGACCTGCCGCCGGCCGAGATCGCGCAAGGCGGCGAAGGCGATGGCGAAGGAGCAGGGCATCACCTGCAAGATCTGGAACGAGACGCAGCTCGCGCAGGGCGGCTTCGGCGGATCCTCGGCGTCGGGAAGGGCTCGGTCAACCCGCCCCGGATGATCGAGCTCATGCTACCGGGGGCCAGCGCCAAGACCGCCCGATCGCGCTCACGGGCAAGGGCATCGCGTTCGACTCCGGCGGCCTGCTCGACTCAAGGACGCCGCGGGCATGGAGACGATGAAGATGGACATGGGTGGCGCCGCCTCGATCCTCGGCACGATGAAGGCGATCGCCCGCCTCAAGGTCAAGGTCAACGTGATCGCGGCGATCCCGTGTTCGGAGAACATGCCGAGCGGGTCGGCGCACGAAGCCCGGCGACGTGATCAGGCATCGCGGCGGGAAGACCTCGGAGGTGCTCAGCACCGACGCCGAGGGCCGGCTGGTGCTGGCCGACGCGCTGGCGTACCTGGCGGAGCAGGATCCCGATGTGCATCGTGGACACGGCCACGCTCACTGGCGCGTGCATGGTCGCGCTCGGCACCGACGTCAGGGGCGCGATCGGGACGAGCGACGAGGTCGCGGACGAGCTGATCGCGCGCCGGGCGAGGCCGCCGGCGAGCCGATCTGGCAGCTGCCGCTGTTCGCCGACTACCGCGCGCTGATCGACTCGAAGGTCGCGGACATCAAGAACATCGGCAAGCGCTACGGCGGCGCGATCACCGCGTCGTGGTTCCTGGCCGAGTTCGTCGGCGACACGCCGTGGGTCCATCTGGACATCGCCGGTCCCGCGTTCTCCGAGCACGGCAACGACCTCGGGCCGGCGGGCGGCACGGGGATGCCCGTGCGGACGCTGGTCCGATTCCTCCAGGACCGGGCGGGCGCTCGGAAGCGGTAGGGCCCGTGCCGCAGGACGCCGAGCCCACGCCGAGGACCGGCCCGGTGCTTGCCGTCTTCGCCCACCCGGACGACGCGGAGATCTGCGCGGGCGGCGTGATGGCGAAGTGGGCCGCCGCGGGACGCGAGGTCCACCTGCTGATCCTGACGAACGGGGACCGCGGCTCGAGCGATCCGACGGCGAGCCGCGCGGAGCTCGCGGCCACGCGCAGGCCAGAGACGGAGGCCGCCGCCGACGTGCTGGGGCTCGCCAGCGCGCGCGTGCTCTCGACGCACGACGGCGAGCTCGAGAACACGAGCGTCATCCGCGAGGCCGTCACCCGCCGGATCCGCGAGGTCCGCGCCGAGACCGTGGTGAGCTGCGATCCCACCGCGGTCTTCTTCGAGAACCGCTACTACAACCACTCCGACCACCGGACGGCCGGCTGGATCGCGCTCGACAGCTGTTTCCCCGGCGAGCGGCAACCCGCATTTCTTCAGCGAGCAGCTCGGCGAGGGCCTGCAGACCCAGGACGTGTCACGACGTGTGGCTGGGCTGGTCGAACGAGCCGAACCACATCGAGGACGTGACCGGGTTCTTCGACGCCGAAGATCCAGGCGCTCGCGCGCCACGCAGAGCCAGCTCGCCGAGGGCATCCGCTTCTGGGACGAGTCGATGCGCAAGGAAGCGAAGGCGTCGGGAGAGAAGATCGGCGTGCGAGCTGGCCGAGGAGTTCCGCGTCCTCGATCTGAGCTGACTACTCCTTCACGCCGATCGCCAGCGAGCACGTCGCGCCGATCGTGCAGCGGATCAGGGAACCGGTCGGCGAAGACCGACGGGCGCGCTCGCGGAAACCGGCCCACGCGGTGTCGCCGAGCATCTCCTTCGCGAACCGGCCGACGGCCCACGACCTCGAGCCCGTCGAGGTAGTCCTCGAGCGAGTAGCTCCACTCGTACTCGAGCCGGCTCGGTGCGGACGTGGCGGAGTCCGGCGTCGAGCAACGCCAGCTCGATCGCCTGCCGCTTCGTGAACCGGTCGTGGTTCGGGATCGCCTTCGCGATCGAGGGCTCGAGCAGCTCCTTCGGGACCACCTCGGTCACCAGCTCGAGCCACGTGTCGCTGAACGCGTCGCGGCCGTCGGCCCACGACGTGAACGCGACGATGCCGCCGGTCCTGGTGACGCGAACCGATGTCGTACAGAGCGGTGTCCACCTTGGCGAAATGGGCGAGCACGAACGTCGCCGACCACGGCGTCGAACGACCCGTCGCGGAAGGGCAGGTCGATCAGCTTCGGCCGCCGCGAGGCGGAGCTCGGGGTGGACGGCGTGCGCCACGCTCCAGCATCGCCGGGCGAGGCGTCGACGCCGACGCGCGTCGGCGCCGAGCCGCCGGGCGATCTCCGCGGCGACGCCGGTGCCGGTGCCGACGTCGAGCACGCGCTGGCCGGCGTGCACGCCGGCCAGCGCAGCAGGTCGCGGGCCGGCTCGGCGAACCGGGGGCGTGGACGCGCTCGTAGGTGATCGCCGACGTCGTCGTAGGACCGCCAGTCGTCCATGAGGGAGCAAGGGTACCGGGGGCTGCTGTGAACGACGGAAGCACGCCCGCTACTCCATCGTGTCGCTTCATGGCCGCCGGCCCGTGGCCACTACCCTGGGCCGCGATGTCCAGGTCGTCGCAGGATCGCGCGCGTGACCGGGGTCGCCGGGGTCCTGGCGCTCGTGCTCGCCGAGACCGTCGCCGGGCGCCGCGGCGCTCACCTGGATCTCTCCGCTCTGGAACGAGACGAAGCGCTCGTACTTCACGCTGTGGAGCGTGCTCGCGACGCTGCTGTTCGCGTGGCCCGCCTGGTTCGCGGCGTCCTCGGGCGCCGTCGCCGGGCGACACCGCGGGCAGGTGGGTGACCGCGGCTCGTCGCTCGCGGTCGCGGTGCTGCGGGACCGCTGGCCGCGGTCGCGTTCCTGCTTCGGCAGCCGACGGTCGGACGGATCGTCGGGATCGTCTCGGTGCCGGTCTCCCTCGCGGTCGCTCGCCCTGATGGCCGCGACGGGACGGCAGGCCTACGCTGTCGTCGTTGTTCCAGCTGGCGGCGGGTGCGGCGTTCCTGGGCGCCGCCTACGACGGCCTGTTCCTCGGCCACTGGTACCTGACCGACCGGAAGCTCACTCGGCGGCCGATCGGCCGGCTACACGCTGGCGCTCGATCATCGCCATCGTGCCGTCGAGATCGTTGGCGATCGTCGACGAGCGGGTTCGGCGGCACGCCGTCCTCCGCGCAGCTGAACCCGCTGCTCACGGCGGGCGCGCTCGCGCCGTGGATCGCGATCGGGATGGCGGGCGCCACGCTGCTGATCGCCGCGTCTCGGTCCGGGCGGCGCCTGCACGGGCGAGCGCGCCGTCCGCGGTACAATCCGCGACCGGCTTCTACTACCTTGCGGTCGTGACCGCTTTCACCGCCGGAGATCGCCGTCAAGACCCAGGTTCCTGCCAGGATAGACCGTGCGACGCAGCCGCTCATCGTCGTCGGGATCATCGCCCAGATGGTCGCGTGGTGGAGGATACTCCTCCGGCCGGCGTGACCGTGTGGCAGCTGATGCCCTTCGTCCTCGGTGCCATGGGGATCGCGGCCTCGCTGGTGATGCCCCCCGCCGCAACGGACGACCGGCGTGGGGGTGGCGCTCGCGGTCGGTGCGGGAGCCGGGTTCGCACTGTTCCTCGGGACCCGGGTGTTCGTCGCGATCGCCTCCCATTGGGGACCCTTCGCTCGTCACGTGGAGAGGCCTATCGGGAGGCGGCCGAGGAGCCCGTCCGGGCGGCCCTCGTCCTGTCGTTGCTGGTCTCGGTCCCGGCGGAGGAGATCTTCCTATCGGGGACTCGTCCAGCGGACGCTGTGGGGGACGCCGCTCGGTGCCGGCGGCGCCGCCGTCGCGGTGCTGGTGCTGTACGTGCTCGGGAACCTGCCGTCACGATCGCTTCCGATCGTGGCCGGCGCGGTGGTGGGCGGCGCGGTCTGGGAGCGCTCGCGTGGTGGTCGGGCGGGCTCGCGGCGCCCCTCGCGAGCCATATCCTTTGGACCGGACTGATGCTCGTGCTTCCCCCGAAGGTCGGGCGGGAGGCGCCGCGTGAGCTTCGTGTCGACGGCGGTGCAGCAGGTGCTGGAGGATGGGCAGTTCTGCGCGGTCGCGGCTCAGACGCCGAACGGCCCGCACTGCACGCCACTCGTGTTCGCGCTACAGCGGCGCGCAGGCTCTGGTTGACCACCTCCCGCCGGTCGGTGAAGGCGAGGGCGTGGCGGGTCGACCCGTCGACCGCCGGGCTGATCCGCGACGGCGATCTTCGCGTGGCCTTCACGGGAACCGTGAAGACGCTACGACGCGCTCGACAAGCGGACCTGGGGCGCGGCCGTCGCGGGCGCGACCTCGATCGCGCGCGACGCGACGGCCGGCTTCAGCCGGAAGAACGCGCGCTTCTTCGCCGGCTACGCCTTCGACGCCCGGCAGGTCCCGTTCGCCTGGACGCCGCCGGGACGCGTCTTCGTCGGCGTCGACCTGGAACGCACGGCGCCTCCTCGACGAGCGACGGGGTGCAGGAGGGCCGCGGCCGCTGGGGCGGCGAGAAGCGGCCTCGCACGGACCTTCCGGCGCTCCTCGACGGGCGCCGATCCGCTGGCGTCCTGCCCCGACGACGTGGTCTGCGCAGATCGGCCGGGACGGGCCGCGGCGCCGCTGGCCGCTGCGCGGGCGAGCGGGGCCTCCGACCGTGCTCCCGATCCGCTGGCGCGCCGAGGCGAGCGCGCTCTACGCCGCGCTCCCGGCGCAGACGCTCGCGATCGCGGCAGCCGATCCGACGCGACGGTCGCGCTCATCGTCGACAGCGCCGTCGGCCTGGCGCGCCCGCGACATGGTCGGCGCGATGTTCCAGGGCGTCGCCGAGTCCTTCGTGGAGGGGAGCGTCGGCTCGGGGGCGAAGGCGATGCGCGCGATGCGTCCAGGATCTCGCGCCGTCCGCCGACGCCCTCGTCCGCATCACGCCGCGCCGCGTCGTGTGGTGGAAGGGCTGGACGCAGCGGGAGCACGAACGCGGGATGACGACGCGCCGAGTACTCGGTCGAGGTCGACGCACCGCCCGAGGCCGTGTGGGAGGTCACGAGCGACCCGCGGAACCTGCCCCACTGGGACCGGCACATCGTCGCCGTGAAGGTGCGCCGAAGGGGCTCCGGTCAGGGCGTCGCAGTACACCGTCGTGATGGGGTTCATGGGCGTGCGCGCATCGATGCCCGTGCGAGCGTCCTCGAGTGGGAGCCGCCGTGGCGGGCGAAGATCCGCCTCGGCGGCGCTGCTGAACGCCACCGTCGACGACCTCGATCGCGTCGCTTGCCGTTCGACCGGAGCGTCCGCTCCGGCATCAGATCGACTACGTGTTCCGCGGGCCGCTCGGCGCGTTCGCGGCCGCGAGCGTCAACGCGGTGGGCGGCGCGCAGTACGCGTTGAAGCGACGGAACGCTCGCGCAGAAGCGGGAGATCGAAGCGCGAGCGGCGGCCCGCTGAGCGGTCGTCCTGCGCGCTGGCGCTGCGAGCCGCCGGCGCCCGCGGGCCGCGCGACAACCAACCACCCGGCGACGAAGCCCGAGCGCGGCGCCCACGACGAGCAAGGACCACAGCGGATAGGTGCCGTCGAGGAAGAGGAACCGGATCTTCGCCGTCTCGGCGTTCTGGAGCAGGAACACGACCGAGGAGCCACGACGCCGCCCGCGACGATCAGCTTCGTGCTGCGAGCCCCTCGCGTCGCTCGACCCACCCGCCGGAACCACCGTTCCCGCTGCCGTCGCGGCCAGTCCGTGTCGTCCTGCTGGTGCGCCGCGCGTCGCCTCCACGCGGCCTGACGCTCCCGTCGCCATCATGCATCATCGCACCGCCATGGGCGTGACGGGAGTTCGTCTGGGCAGGCGCGCTCGCGGCAGGCGCCTGCGCGATCGGGCTCGGTGCGATGAAGGGCGAGGACGGTCCCGAGCGTGGACCGGGAGCTGTTCGCGGTGGTGAACCGCGGCCGCGGCCCGGAGCCGGTCCGGGCGTTCGCCGGCATCACGGAGCTCAGATCGTTCTACGCGTCGGGAGCGGCGGCCGAGCGTGCTGCTCGCGGCCGGTCGACAGCGCCGAGCGGCGCTGCGCGCCGCCGGCGCGACCCGTGGCTGCGCGCTGCAGGGTCTCAAGCGCGTCGTCGGACCGGCCACGGCCGTCGACGCCGACCCGACGAGGACCCGGCTCCTGATCGCGCGGCCGAACGGGGCATCGTGGCCGTCGTCCCACCCGGCCGTGCTGACGACCTTCACGCGGGTGGCCTCCCGCGAGCTCGGCGTTGGGACGACCCGGCGCGCGCGGCCCTTCGCGCCGGCGCTGGACCTGGCGGTCGGCACGTCGCGGGTCTACTCGGGCGTGCACTACCCGAGCGACGTCGCGAGCGGGTTGCTCTTCGGACGAGCGGTCGCTCGGCTCTGGCCCCGACGGCCGTTCGTGGCCAGCCCGCTGTTACGCTCGGCTCGATGGATCCTCGCTCGCATCCGGTCGGCTGGCCGGTCGTCGATCGCGTCCGGTTCGGCTTTCTCTCTCGCCACCTGGCGTGTTCATCGCCATCGGGTTCGCGATCGGCGCATGGCTGTTCGGGCGACTGGCGGCGCGCCGCGGGATCTCGCTCGGACGCGGTGAACTCGATCGTCTTCTGGTCGCTGATCGGGGCGATCGTCGGAGCTCGCGCGTCGCGTACGTGATCGCCCACGTGTCCGACTTCGCCTCACCGCTCGAGTGGCTCGTACGATCTGGAAGAGGCGGGATCTCGCTCCTCGGCGGCATCGCGGGAGCGACGATCGCGAACGCGGTCAACATCCGACGCTTCGGCCTTCGGTTCTTCCAGGTCGCCGACGTGCTGACGGCGCCGCTCGCCCTCGGGATCGCGATCGGTCGGATCGGCGACCTCGATCATCGGCGACCACCTCGGCAAGCCGACGTCCTGGATCCTCGCGTGGACGTACCACGGTGGGACCGCTGGCGCCCCGTTCATCGTGCGACGGGACGAGCTGCCAGGCCGCAACTCCAGGGGGAACCACCGATCGAGATCATCAAGCGGGGAGCGCCGAGCTCCAGGCTCGGGGCGTCGAGACGATCGCGCACGGGCGTCGGCGTGCATCCAGACGGCGATGTACGACATGCTGCTCGCGTGGGCGCTGTTCGGCGTTCCTCTGGTGGTTCATCCGGCGAGCCCCGGCGCGAGGGGACCGCGACGCTCGCGTTCGCGCATCTGGTACGGCTGCGCGCGGCCTCCTCGAGGACTTCCTGCGGATCGACAAGCGCTTCGGTCCGCTGACGGGCTCGCAATGGACGGCCCTCACCGTGGTGGTGGTGAGCAAGTCCGGCGCTCTTGACCCTCCGGGCGATGACCGAGTCGTCCGGGTCCGGCTCGACGCCGTGGGAGGGCCCATGGAGTCGACGCGCGCCGCAGCGGCGGCGCAACCCGCCCCGACGGAAGCTGCCTGAGGCCGCAGGCCGGCCTTCGGGCGGCGAGGGCTGTCATCGTCGCTGGGTGGCCACGAAGCGCCACGCGTCCAGATGGGGACGTCCAACCCCAGCGCCGATCGTCGAACAGATCTGCGTCAGTGGTCGTTCGTGCTGGATGCTGGACGAGCAGCATGCCCTCCGCGAGGTCGGTGTCGGGTGATCGGACTTGCCGATGCGCGCGGCCGCGTGGAAGGTCTGTGATCGCGATTGAGCGCGTCCAGCATCGGCCCATCGATCGCCGTGCTCTCCGCATCTCCTGCCGGAGGTCGGCAGGGAGCCAGGCCGCCAGCGCGGCGAAATCTTTCCCTCCCAGGGGCACCGTCACGGCGTGGTGAGGCGTTGCAGGTAGCGCTCGTCCGCGTCCACGAGGTGCGTGAGCACGTCTGCATCGTCGACCCGTAGGTGCCGTCGATGTCGCATGAGGCGCGGGACCCGAGCCTTTGGGGCATCGATGAAGCGCGCCGTCGCCTTCCCACAGATGGTGCGCGAACATCGCGCGCGCAGCACGTCCGGACATCGTGGTCATCAGGCCATCAGCGAGGCGGCTTGCCGATCTTCGACTTCGTCGCTTTCACGGTCGCATCAGCCGCCTCGCTGGCGCCCTCGGAGGCCGGGGACGACGGGCCGCGGGGACGCGTGGGCGCGCCCGCGTCCGCTCCCTCCGCAGCGCGGGAACCGAAGGACCTGGGCGAGCAAGGGGACCATCGAGGCGTCTCCGGCCGCGAGCCGCCCGCCACCCTCGTAACCAGAACAGGGACTCGCGCTCGCCTACAATGCGGGCACACGTAGTACGACGTGTTCTCGATGCGCCGCCGATGAAGCGGAGGTTGGTCGCTCTGGCCATCTTGCCAGCGTTCCGGCGACCTAACGTACGTA
>ERZ1370068.8717-contig-755_pt1 | contig 25872 bp, 35 predicted proteins | sample MGYA00561227_ERZ1370068 | MGnify/ENA primary metagenome ERZ1370068 (study PRJEB38410, sample SAMEA6850437) | metagenome | study: Metagenomic assessment of the ecological functions of the soil: analysis of the soil microbiota associated with the...
CATTCCTCAAGCCGATTGGGATTATTCTCCGATAAGCGGTCATTTTACCCCAAACCGCGACGTGCGCGGCTGGCTTCTCCGTGATCGGTGAGCTCCAACAGGAATAGTCAATGTTAGTGGCGCCCGTATCTGCTGACGCTGATGCGAGGCGCACGCCAATGAGTTTGCGACAGACAAGGAATGCCAGCGTGACGATGAGTACCTCAATGGACCCTAGGAAAAGAGCCCAGAATTTCGTCCGGGCGGCATAGCCACGCAATCTTGACGCCCTTGCTCACTACAAGCAACATGGAAGAGATCCCGGTCGCCGGAAGCTTGGGAATCTGCCGGTTTCTGATTGATCCATCGAGCGCGCCAACAGGATGCTGAGGACAAACACACCGGGCGTGAATGCCGCCATCATTCCCAAGAAAAACCAGTGATATGATTCCATGTCGATACCCAGCCCAAGCTCGATTTCCCCCAATTGAAGCGAAACTTTAGCCTCGAGGTGAAGCAACTTTGAGGCAGTCAAGACGCATCGGTGCCACCCAATCCATAGGAACATTAGGCGACCCTGGTTGACAAAGAATTACCCCTGACACCTCGATCTCGACGCCGATCGCCCCAAGATTTCCACTCCGGACACCATCCGCAAATGGGTTTTATTCCCAGCAACCATTGTCGGAGGGATTGGTTACCGAAAGATGCGGTGGCACTGCAGCGGGCCCGCGATGCTGGGGCGCGAAATGTTAACTGACTGGAGTCGCACATCGGAATGTGGCCAGGTTGCTAGGATGTACCTCCGCAAGATGAGGAGTTATTCCAGATCCGGATAAAGATCGCGAGGATCGTTGTTCGCTGGAAGATCCCAACGCTCAGTCAGCTCGGGGTCATTGGTGTCCGCAGCGTGATCCGTTCGAGCGAGCTAACAAGACTCCCAAAACCAGCAAGCTCGGTGTGAATGCCACCACATCATCCCCCTGGAAAAAACCAGTAGGTAAGCTTCCATTCTCATGCCGCCGAACGTGCTACTTTCGCTTTAAGAAATTCCGCAGTCAGACAACTTCAGCAGCGAGCCAAAGAACCATCCGATGACGGGGCCGTGATCCAGAGAGGATTATTTAGATGGGTTCTGGGTCCACAAAAAATCACCCAACCGGATGATTTGATGAGAAAAAGTTTCTTTGAATGATAATTTGGCCTTGCCAGCATCGTCCTACTGCGTCAGGGCCCAATGCATTGGTCAGCTGAAGAGAAGTCCTTGTCCGTTCTGTCGCATGACGCTGAAGTAGCTTGAGTTTCTCGCCAGATGCGAAAACGTGTGCCAGGGTGGCGATCCCTGCCTCCTGGCGCTCATAAATCCGATACTCTCCCCCATTCTAACGTTGGCCAGCAAGCCTCCTTTCCGGCGTATGGTTTGCTAGTGCTGAGAGGTCAGAATCAGAGAAAAGAACCGCACGCCGAGACCTGCATGATGATCCGATTCTGACGCCGGAATGCCGCGCCCGAGAGCCGCCCATGTTGACTGAACGCCGTGTTCTGGTCACCGGCGGAGCAGGCTTCATCGGGCTCGCATCTGTGCGATCGGCTGCTGGCGCGTGGCGATGGAAGTCTTGTGCGTGGACAATTTCTTTACCGGTACGCGGCGCAATGTGCACCATCTCCTGACGCAATCCCCGCTTTGAGCTCACGCGCCACGACATCTGCTTTCCGCTCTACGTCGAGGTCGATGCAGATCTTCAATCTCGCCTGCCCGGCCTCGCCGATGCACTACCAGTCGCGACCCGGTGCAAACCACCAAGGTCAGCGTGCATGGCGCGATCAACATGCTGGGCCTCGCCAAGCGCGTGAAGGCGCAGATCCTGCAGGCGTCGACGTCGGAGGTCTACGGCGATCCCTGGTTCACCCGCAGACGGGAGGACTATTGGGGCAACGTCAATCCGATCGGGCCGCGCTCCATGCTATGATGAAGGCAAGCGCTGCGCGGAGACGCTTTTCTTCGACTATCGGCGCCAGCATAATGCTGCCGATCAAGGTTGCCCGTATCTTCAACACCTATGGACCGGGCATGCATCCGGCCGACGGGCGCGTGGTGTCGAATTTCGTCGATGCAGGCGCTGCGCAACGAGAACATCACGATCTATGGCGAAGGGCAGCAGACCCGCTCCTTCTGCTATGTCGACGATCTCGTTGAAGGGCTCATCCGGCTGATGGAAACCCCGGACGACGTCACCAGGTCCCGTCAATCTTGGCAACCCGGTCGAGTTCACGATCCGGCAGCTCGCCGAGCTCGTGATCGAGCTACACGGGCTCATCGTCGAAGATCGTTTTTCATCCGCTGCCGCAGAGACGATCCCAAACAGCGCTGTCCCGGACATCAGCCTTGCCAAGTCGGTGCTCGGATGGTGCACGCAGAGTCCAGCTTCGCGAAGGTCTCAAGAGAACGATTGACTATTTCGATCTGCTCTGTTGCGCGAGAAGAAGGCGTAGCGACCGGGCGGCGCCTTGCCGCACGTCACGCCGGCGACTCAGCGAGACGAGCGCCCATTGCGTGGTCGGGACATAGACCGCGGCGGGCTGGAAGGCTGACGAGCGCCCCACGCAGGTATAGGCAAATGCCCTGCCGCTGCATGTCTTCCGGACGATAGATGTTGCGCAGGTCGACGATCACCGGGCTGGCCATCAGATCGCTTGAGCCGATCGAGATCGAGCGCGCGGAACTGCTCCCATTCCGTGACGATGACCAGCGCATCGGCGCCCTCGGCGCAGTCGTAGGGTCCGTCGCAATAGGTCACGCTCGGTGCAGCATCTGCTTGCGCCTGCTCCATGCCGTCCGGATCGTAGGCGCGCACTTTGGCGCCCATGTCCTGCAGCGCGCGTGATGAGCGGGATCGACGGCGCTTCGCGCATGTCGTCGGTGTTCGGCTTGAAGGTCAGCCCGAGCACCGCGACCGTCTTGCCGCGCAGCACGCCCGCCAAGCGCCGCCGCCACCTTGCGCGCCATGGCGCGCTTGCGCGTGTCGTTGACCGCCGCGACCGTCTCGACGATGCGCAGCGGCGCGTCGTGGTCCTGCGCGGTCTTGATCAGCGCCAGCGTGTCCTTGGGAAAGCACGAGCCGCCATAGCCCGGCCCGGCATGCAGGAACTTTGCCGCCGATGCGGTTGTCGAGCCCGATGCCGCGCGCGACCTCCTGCACGTCGGCGCCGACCTGCTCGCACAGATCGGCGATCTCGTTGATGAAGGTGATCTTGGTCGCGAGGAACGCGTTGGCGGCATATTTGATCAGCTCGGCCGTGCGCCGGCCGGTGTACAGGATCGGCGCGCTGGTTGAGATAGAGCGGGCGGTAGAGCTCGGCCATCACGCCTTCGCGCGCGCTCGTCCTCGGTGCCGACCACGATGCGGTCGGGATGCTTGAAATCGTGGATCGCGGCGCCTTCGCGCAGGAATTCCGGGTTGGACACCACGGCGAACTCGGCGTCGGGCCGCGCGCTCGCGGATGATGCGCTCGACCTCGTCGCCGGTGCCGACCGGAACGGTCGACTTGGTGACCACGACCGTGAAGCCGTCGAGCGCGGCGGCGATCTCGCGCGCCGCCGCATAGACGTAAGACAGATCGGCATGACCGTCGCCGCGCCGCGACGGCGTGCCGACCGCGATGAAGACGGCGTCTGCGCTCGGCCACCGGCCTCCGCCAGATCGGTGGTGAAACGACAGCCGGCCTTGCGCGCACGTTGGCGGCGACCAGGTCCTCGAGGCCGGGCTCGAAGATCGGCATCTCGCCGCGCTTCAGCGCTGCGATCTTGCCGGCGTCCTTGTCGACGCAGGTCACCTGATGGCCAAAGTCGGCAATGCAGGCGCCTGAGACGAGGCCGACGTAGCCTGTACCAATCATGGCAATCTTCATTTGCGCTGCTCCAAGAAGGCGCCGGCCCGGACGGTTACCTGCAGAGGTTACCCGGTCAATTGGGTACGTCTCGCACCGCCACTGAGCAAGTCCGGGGCGCGGGGTCAATCGCACAGCCAGGGGAAGGTGAACGAGGCCGCCTTGCCCTTATCCTCCGGCCTTCAGCGGAATTGGGGCCTGTCGGTGGCCTACTTATGCGTCAATGGCACCCAGGTTCTCGAGCGTGGCGGGCTCGTGGATCAGCCAGCCGGCTCGGTAAGGTCCCTTGGAGCCGGGCTCTATCCCGACATCAGGCATTTGAACATCTGTCGCAAGACAGTGGCTCCCTTGCCACATCGCTCAGGGCAAATTAACTGAAGGTAACATAGGTACGCAGAGCGCCCGCCCCATAGGCATTAAGATGTTCAAATTGCGTGATTGGAGCTTGACGATGAGTGGTGAGCGTAATCCCGATTCTTCCAAGAAGGTCATCCCGTTCGCACCGGCCAAAACGGCATTTCGGGCCGACGTGCGCGATCCGGGGCGACCCTGTCGATCGCTCGGGACAGGCCATCATCGAGTTGCTGCAGCAGGCCGCCGAGACGGCGAACAGCAATTGTGACCGGGCCATGGAGCTTGCGCACAAGCTTTCATCGCAATTGCGCTCCGCCGAGAGCGCATCCAGGGAGCTCGAGTCGGATACCAACCACTTTCACGATCGCGCGCAGCGCGCAGAAAATGGCTGGCGCAGAATCTACAAGGAGATTGAAGAGAAGTTCTTCAATCCGCAGTCCGGCCGCTTCGAGCGTAAGCGGGGTTGGCTGATCAGCTATCGCGCTGATAGCGCGCGTCGCATTGATTCATAGCACCTATTCGTCTGAACTTTGTCGGACTCAGATTGGATCGGATCAAAGTCCGACTTTAGTTTGAGCATGATTTGCCGAAAATTCGTATCCACTTTCCGATCATGCTCCACCATCGCTATTCGCCGAAGCGCCGGCGTGACTGCTTCTGCTTCTCGCCGGTTTCGTAGTGGCGGCCCTGCACGGCGAGGCTCGGCCTCCTGCTCCTCCTCCTCGGTCCAATGGCCGAGTGAATAGCCCCACCACGGCGCTTTGAGATTGAGCGCCGGCAGCTGCAGGCCCTGCCAGATCTCGATCGCATGCTCCATGAACTCGCGCTTGGGCAGCGACAGCGGCGGGTAGGCCCAGGGCATGCGTGGCGTCGATGAGCAGCGCGGTCGAGCGCGGCGGCTTGTCGCGCGTGACGAGCCCGCGTGACGCGCCGGGCGGGACCGCCGCCGGATCGAGCGTGAACGGCGGCGCTTCCACCACCTCCGTGTCGCTTGTAGGGCTGCGCCCGGTAGGCGATCGCCCACAAGACGTTCTCGGCGTCGCGCACGTCGATGTCCTCGTCGACCGCGACCAGCATCTTGCCCATGAACTTCTCGGCCAGCAGCCGCAGCGCCTTCTTGCCGTCATCGGCATCGCGCTTCTTGAGCTTCACCACCGCGACCGCATTCGAGCCGGCGCATTCGAGATATTCGACCTCGATCACGTTATCCATGCCGGCTGCGCGCAGGAGCCGCAGCCCGCCGCCGCGCGCCCGATATTGCGCATCTTGCTGCTCTCGCTCGGCGGCATCTGGCTCAGGATCGAGAGATAGATCGGCTTGCGTGCGCATCGTGATCGCGGTGAGCTCCATGAAGAAGCTGTAGTCGCGCTGCGCCATGTAGCCCGGGAACTCGCCGAACGCGCCTTCCATCTCGACCACGTCGGTCGGCACCGTCGCCCTCGATGACGATCTCGGCTTCGGCCGGCACCAGGAGATCCTGCGTGACGCAGCGCGCGACCTCGACCGGCCGGCGGATCATGCCGCCGGCGACGTCGTATTCGCACATGTCGTTCGGGATGCGCGTCACCGCCGCGTAGGTGACATGCGGCGGCGCCCCGATCACGATCGCGGCCGGCACGCGCTTGGCGCCGCGCTCGCGCCAGCGGTCGATGTGATAGCGCATGCCCCAGTTCGAGCCGGCCCGAGCAGCACGCCGATGCGGTCCTCCGCCTTCACCATGCCGCGGTAGTTGCCGAGATTGTGCATCCCGGTTTCCGGGTCCTTCGTCACCCAATGCCCGGCGGTCGTGTAGGGCGCGTTGTCGAAGCCCGGCGTCGAGATCGGGATCGGAATGCCGGCGAGAGCCGCCGCCCGGGCGCTTGAGCTCATCGCCGGTGATCACGACCTCCTGGCACGACGGCTTGTCGACCTTGACGGGCGCGATCCTGGTTGGCGAGCGCGTTGCGCCAGACGGTCTCGATCTCTTCCAGCTTGCACTGCATGCCGAGCGCGTAGATCTCCTTCGAGCCTGCCAGCGCGCCGACCAGCACCGGGATGTCGTACTTGCGGCCGTGCGCATCGGTGACGTTCTCGAACAGGAACGCCTTGCGCTGGCTCTCCGGCAGCCCGCGGAACTGCAGGCGCACCAGCGGATGCAGCTCGGTGTCCTTGTTGATCGGCGTCGTCACGCGCACGAGCTTGCCGGCTTGCTCGAGCCCTTCGACATATCTGGCCCAGCGTAGGCCAGTACGAATGCCATCCCGTGTCTCCGCGGTTTGCTATGCCCGTCGACCAGCGCGGTCGACGTCTGAGTTGTGCCGTTGCCAAGATTTCACATGTCCACTCGCTGCGCCTATCCTTGACGGACTGCGATGCAGGCGGCAAGTGCTCCGGTACAGGCCAGTAGCGGCCAGTGGCGCGGGCGAGTGGCGGACAAACCGGTCGAGCGATCTTGTGATAGGGTGACCGCCACGTGCGAGGAGGCATCCATGATCAGGTTCCGGACTCTGCTCGCCGGGCTCTTGGCGGCTGGCTGTAGCAGCTGGCGATGGCTGAGTGCGGTGTGCGGCGCGCCGTCCGGCCGCCTCATGGTCTACACGTCGCAGCCCAGCGACCAGATGGCGAAGGTGGTCGAGGCCTTCCGCAAGACGCATCCCGACATCAGGATCGAGCTGTTCCGCTCCGGCACGACCGAGGTGCATGAACAAGCTGCAGGCCGAGCTCGCGGCCGGGCGCCCGCAGGCCGACGTCGTTCTGATCGCCGATGCCGTCGCGATGACGCAGCTCAAGAACGACGGCCGGCTGCTGAGCTACCCGGACGCGCCCGGCCGGCAAGGTGCCGGCGGCGCTGATCGATCCCGACCGGACCTATTTCGGCACCAAGCTGATCACGACCGGCATCGTCATCAACACCAACCTGGTGAAGACCGCGCCGACGATCCTGGAAGGACCTGCTGCCGGCCGCGGCCGCCGGCAAGACCATCCTGGCGCATCCGCTCTATTCCGGCGCCGCCGTCATCCATATCGGCACGATGGTGCAGCAAAGCGAGTTCGGCTGGCGCTACTTCGAGACGCTGGCCAGGAACGGCGCCATCGCCGGCGAGGGCAACGGCGCCGTGATCGAGGCGGTGGCGCGCGGCGAGAAGGCCTACGGCGTGATCATCGAATACATGGCCTTCAACGCCAAGGCGAAGGGATCGCCGGTGGACTTCGTGTTTCCGGAGAGGGCGTCTCCGCCATCACGCAGCCGGTCGCCATCCTCAAGACGAGCCGCAACGTCGAAGCCGCCAAGGCCTTCGTTGACTGGCAGCTGTCGGTCGAGGCGCAGCTCCAGTCGGTCGACCCAGGGCTATTTTCCGATCTTCCCCGACATCGCGCCGCCGAAGGGCTATCCGCCGGTCTCGTCGCTGAAGATCATGCCGGGCGATTTCGCCGCCATGCTCGCGAACGACGAGAGCAACAAGCGGCGATTCGTGGAGCTCTTCGGTGGCTGACGCCCATGCGACGGGCGACGCCGACTTGTCGTATCCCGATCCTACTTCTTCGGCAAGAAGCGATCGCCATGGGGACGCAGAAGGGTCCTGATCGATCGCGCTCGCGGTCTATGTCGTGGCGCTCGGGGTCTTGCCGCTGGCGCGCCTGTTCGTCGAGGCGCTTCCTGCCGGGCCGCGGCGGCGAGCTGTTCGGCGTTCTGCTGCGAGCAGTGGCGCACGCCGGCAGCGCAGACCGCGCTGCATCCAACACGCTCGAGGCGAGCGCGCTGGCGACGCTTGTGTCGGTGGCGATTGGCGTCGTCGTCGCCTTCTCCTGGCCTTGACCGACATCCGCAGCAAGGCGGCGCTCACTTTCGTGGCGCTGCTGCCGTTGCTGGTGCCCTCGCAGATCACCGCGCTCGCCTGGATCGAGCTCACCGTCCTCCCTCGATGTTCGCGCTGTTCGGGCTCGCGCCCGCTCCGGGCGCGACCAATCCGCTCTATTCCAAGGGCGGCATCGTGCTGGTGATGGGCATCGAGCATTCGACGCTGGTGTTCCTCGCGGTGCGGGCCGGCCTGCGCAACCTGCCGCGCGATCTGATCGAGGCGGCGCGGCTCGGCGGCGCCCATCCGCTGCGGGTCGCTCGATCGGTGATCCTGCCGCTGGCGCTGCCGGCGATCCTCGCCGGTGCCGCGCTCGCCTTCGTTGCCTCCATCGGCAATTTCGGCATTCCGGCGCTGCTCGGCATTCCCGGCCGCTACACCATGCTGACGACGCTGATCTACCAGCGACCTGCAGGGCTTCGGTCCGCGCGTTCTGGGCGAGGTGGCGGCGCTTGCGCTCGAGCCTCGCCGCCTGTGGCGGTGGCTGGTCTGCTGCTGCCCGCTCGTGGTCGCGCGGCTTCGCGATCCAGGCCGGGAGCGCTCCGCTCGAGCCGTTCCCGCTTGGGCGCGGCGCGCGCATGGGCGGAGACGCTGCTCTGGATCCTGCTGGTCGTGATCGCGGTGATGCCGCTTGTTGCGCTGCTCGCGGCATCGCTGGCGCTCGCGCTCGGCGTGCCGCTGCGGTTCGGCACCGCGACGCTTGCCAACTACCGATTTGCCCTGCTGGAGCAGGATGCAACGCTGAGGGCGTTCGGCAACAGTCTCCTGCTGGCATTCACGACGGCGCTTGTCAGCGCCGCGGTCGCGTTGCCGCTCGCTTATTTCGCGACGCTGCGGCAGAGCCGGCTCGCGCGTGTGCTCGATGCGGTCGCCGCCGTGCCTTATGCGGTGCCCGGCACCGTGCTTGCGATCGCGATCATCCTGGTGTTTCTGCCGCCTGTCCCAGCTCCTCGATGTCAGTCTCTACGGCACCATCGGGATCATCCTCATCGCGTATCTGGCGCGCTTTCTGGCGCTTGGTGCTGCGGCCGACGATGGCCGCGATGGGGCTGATCAACAAGAATCTCGACGAAGCCGCACAGATCGCCGGCGCCCCGCTCTTGCTGCGGCTGCGCGCCGGTGATCCTGCCATCGGTCGCGCCGTCAGTCGATGGCAGGCGCATTGCTGATCTTCATGAGCGCGCTCAACGAGCTCACGGTCTCTGCGCTGTTATGGTCGACCGGGCGCGAGACGCTCGGCGTGGTCGTGTTCGCTCTGCAATACGAGGGCAACTCGCCGGCTGCGGCTGCGGTCGCGACGATCTCGGTCGCGCTGACACTCGGTCTTGCCATGCTTGCGACGACGCTCCGGGGCAAGCTGCCGGAGGGAGTGGTGCCGTGGCAAGCGTGAACCTGGAAGGCGTGTCGAAGCGGTTCGGCGCGACGCGCGCCGTCGAGGATATCTCGCTGACGGTCGCGGACGGTGAGTTCTTCGCGCTCTCTGGGGCCTTCCGGCTGCGGCAAGACCACGCTGTTGCGGCTGGTGGCGGGCTTCGAGCAGCCGGATGCCGGCTCGGTCAGGCTGGCGAACGAGATCGTGAGCACGGCCGGCTTTGCGCTGCCGCCGGAAGAGCGGCGCATCGGCATGGTGTTTCAGTCCTACGCGCTGTGGCCGCATATGAGCGTCGCCGAGAACGTCGCGTTTGCGCTGCGCGTGCGGCGCGTGCCATCCGAGGAGCGAAGTCGGCGCGTGGCCAATGCGCGCTCGCGATGGTCGGTCTCGAAGCGATGGCCAAGCGAAGGCCGCATGAGCTCTCCGGCGGCCAGCGCCAGCGCGTCGCGCTCGCCCGCTGCCTCGCGATGCGGCCGGCGATCGTGCTGCTCGACGAGCCGCTCGCCAATCTGGACGTGCACCTGCGCGAGGCCATGCAGCAGGAGTTTGCCCGCTTCCATCGCGAGATCGGCGCGACCTTCATCTACGTGACGCACGACCAGTCCGAGGCGATGGCGCTCGCGAGCCGCGTGGCGGTGATGAACGACGGCCGGGTCGAGCAGGCGGCGACGCCGCAGGTGCTCTATCGCGAGCCTGCGAGCGAGATGGTGGCGCGCTTCGTTGGCCACGGCATGGTGGTGCCGGTCGAGATCATCGGCCGAGAAGGGCCGCGCATGATGGTCGATCTGTGGGGTGTGCGGATCGCGGTGCGCGGCGAGGGCAGCGCGGGCGAGCGCCGCAGCCTGTGCCTGCATGCCGAGAATCTGGTGCTCACGAGCCTCACCAGCGGCGTCATCAAGGACGCGTCGTCGCGTCATCCTATCAAGGGGCCGCGACCGTGCTGGCCATTCAGCCCGAGGCTGCCGATGCGCCGCAGCTGCGCGTCGAGCATGCAAGCGCTCCGCCGGCCGTCGGCGCCGCCGTCGCGGTTGCGGTGCGCGACGGCTTCATCATCCGGAACGTTGGGTGACCGGAAGGGTTGTCGATGCGATGAACGCCACTCTCAATGCCGTCTCAGGACTGGGGCCCGAAGGAACCGGCCGCTTTCGTGGTCGAGGCGGGCGGGCGCAGGCTTCTGCCTCGACTGCGGCGAAGGACCCGAGCCAGGCCGGCTGCCGGATGTCGAGAGGATCAGGCGCATCGATGCGGTGGTGCTGAGCCATGGTCACAACGATCATGCCGGCGCCTTGCGGCTGCTCGATCGGATCGGACAGCCGCAACTGTTTGCGACCGTGCCGGTGCTCTCGCGCCTGAAGGGTGTCACCGGCCACGCCATTCCGATCCGCGGCCGCTGTGAGATTGCCGGCATTGCGGTCGAGACCGGCGCCAATGGCCATGCGCCCGGCGGCGTGTGGATGCGCCTCGCCGTCGGCGACGGGCTTCTCTACATGGGCGACTATTCGTTCGAGTCGCGGCTCTATGTGTTCGATGTCGCCGCCGCCGACGCCGACCATGATCTTCGACAACTCCTACGGCGATGCCGAGGAGGCGATCGAGCCGCAGCAGCGGCGCATCGCTCGATATTCTGGCGAAGGGCCCGCGCTGCTGCCGGTGCCGCCCGACGGCCGCGGGCCCGAGCTCGCCATGGTGCTGCTCGAAGCGGGCCTCGATGTCGCGATCGACGAGCAGGTGCGCTCGGTCGCAGTCATGCTGACGCAGGCGGCGCGCGAGTCGGCGCGGCCCGAGAGCATTCCTCGCCTTGAGCGGCTGATCCGGAACGCTCGCCAGCTCGATGCCGAGGCGGAGCCGCAGGGCGCGATGGTGTCGCATGGCGGGTCCGGCGATGTTGGTGTCGCGGGCGCGCTGATCCGGCGATGGCAGGACAAGCCCGATCCGACCATTCTGTTCACCGGGCACGTCGCATCAGGGACGACAGGGCGCCGGCTGGTGGAATCGGGCCGCGCGCTGTTTCAGCGCTGGAACGTGCATCCGCGTGCGTCCGACAATCTTGCGCTGATCGACAGCGTCAAGCCGCAACGCATCATCCCGGCCTTCGGTGAGGGCAAATATGCCGCGTTCTGGCAAGCCCGGATGGCGCAGCGCCAGGAGTGCGAGGTTCTGACCGCACGCCGATTGTGCTGTAGTCGTCCTAAGTGGGCAGCTGCGGAAGTGCGACATGGCCCACACTATTGCGCTTTGCCGATGCGGCTTGTCCTGACTGGTCAGGCTCGCTCTATAGTGACGATCACTGCGACCCAAGGACAATGAGCATGAACAAAGATCGTGAACGACGCCAAGCCCCAGATCGACCGTCAGTATTGCCGAGCGCAACCGAGGACAAGATCACGGTTCTCAACCCGGTTGGTTTCCCGCCCAAGGTCAGCAAGAAGACGGCGGCGCCGCGGCCGAGGCCTCGACGGCAAGACGGTCTATCTGGTCGATTGCCGGTTCGACGACTCGATCGAGCTGCTCAAGCAGGTGCAGGGCTGGTTCGCCGAGCACATGCCGAGCGGTGAAGACCAAGATCGTCTCGCTGTCGGCAACCTATCAGCACGACGATCCCAAGACCTGGGACGAGATCAAGGCGAACGGCGCACGCCGCGATCGTCGGCGTCGGCCATTGCAGCACCTGCGCGCCGGGTGTCGCCACCCACGCCATCACGCTCGAGACCCGATACGGCGTGCCGACGGTCGCGACTCCACACCGACAAGTTCGACCGCGTGGTGGCCTCGGTCACCAAGATGGCGGGCCTGCCGGAGGCGCGCGCGCGCTTTCGTGCCGCAGCCGGTCATGGGCAAAGACGCGCGGACGAGCTCAGCGCCTATGTCTACGGCAAGGATCCGCTCACCGGCCGTTCCGGTCATGCAGGAGGTCATCGCGGGGCTCACGACCGCGCTGAGCGCGTGAGCATGGCGGAGTTCGATCGTTCGTCGCCGCGTCTGCGTCGAGCCGGATACCGAGGACAATCTCCAGCGACAGTTTCTCGAGAACAACTGGACCGACGGGCTTCCGATCGTCTTGCCGACCGAGAAGCGCGTCGCCGCCATGCTGGCGGCGACCAGCCGCAAGCCCGACGAGGTCGTCGGCCACATGCAGGCGACCGAGTTCCGCGGGCCTGGGAATACACGGTCGAGAAGGTCGCGGTGAACGCCGTGATGGCGGGCGCGCGGCCCGGAATATTTCCGGTGATCCTCGCGCTTGCGGCCTCGGAGATGTCGGCGCGCGGCTCGACGTCGAGCTCGGCCTCCGCGATGGTGGTGGTCAACGGTCCGATCCGCCACGAGATCAGGCATGAACTGCCGGCACCGGCGCGATGGGACCCTACAACCACGCCAACGCCACCATCGGCCGCGCCTACGGCCTGCTGCTCGCAGAACCTGCAGGGCGGCTCCGAGCCCGGCGTCACCTTCATGGGCTCGCAGGGCAACAGCTACACCTACAACAACCTCACCTTCGCGGAGAACGAGGAGCGCAGCCCCTGGGAGCCGCTGCACGTGCAGAAGGGCTTCAAGCCGACCGACAGCACGGTGAGCATCTTCTACGGCTGCCGCTCGACCACGTTCTGCCTTGGGCCTGCGCGAGAAATACTGGCGCGAGCACGTGCGCGACATGCTCACCGGCATCGACGGCAACTCGGCGCCGTGCCTGCTGCTCGATCCGCTCACGGCGCGACAGTTCATCGACCGCGGCGCCTTCGACACCAAGGCGAAGCTCATCCGCTGGGTGCACGAGACCGCGCAGATGCCGGCCGGCCGCTACTGGGATCTGCAGCTCGTGCAGAACTACGTCTATCCCTGGGCGACCTTCGGCAAGGAGCCGATGGCGACCTGGCTCAAGGCCAAGGACGACGAGCTGATCAACCATTTTCCCGGAGAGCGAGATCAACGTGGTCGTGGTCGGCGGCGAGACCAACGGCTATTGGCGGATCATGGGCGCGCGATATCGCAAGACCGTGTCGATCGACGCGCTGGCGGCTAGCGATTGGCGGTAGCGTGGCGACAAGCGTTGTTGCCGCCGAACACAAAAAGTTGAACAAAAGCCCCGCCGAGGCGGGGCGTGCCGAACGAAAAAGGGGTAGCGGGGGAGCCTTCCCATCCAGCAGTGACGGTGGCGCAAGGCTGCAGAGCTGCAACACCAGCTTTCGCGCGCCGGATCACTGGATCACTGATCATTCATGCGGCTGAGCGCGATGAGCATCGCGCAGCTCTTCGAGCTTGTTCTCCAGCCCTTCCCGCCAGCTCACGCAGCTCGCGCAGCGCTGCGTGCACTCGCCCGGCTCGCGCCCCTCACGGTCAAGCTCGGCCGGGCGCCTCGGCAGGAACCGGCCTGTGCGCACGGGAGCGCTCGGCCGCGGAGCCGGATCGGCATAGGCGAGCGGCGGAGGTGCCATCGGGAGGCGTTCGGCGGTTTGGTTTGTGATGTCCCATCGGGGGCTCTGGCGCTGCTGTTGCCTCCGGCCGAAGCGGATCGAGCCAAGACGATAGACCAGCGCCATCAGGATGCCAGCAATCAGCCAGCGCGCCGGCAAGGATGCGCGACCATGTGCTGCGACTTGAGCGCCGGACGTCAGGCACGGACGTGGTTGCGGGCACGGATCGTGGGCGCGGCGCTGTTGCGGCTTCTCTGTCTCTGCCGCGCGTCAGGACCGGCCATACCAGCGGCATCTCGTCCTGCGCGTCGGTGTGATCCTGCTCTTGCGCGTAGTTGGTCGGTGGCCGCTGGCGGGCAGACCGGCCGGCATCATCAGCGGCTGGCGCGACACTTTTGGCTCTTCGGCGGCCGCGATCTTTGGCGGCTCGGCACCGGAAGGAACAGGCTCGACCAGTACTGCGAGAAGAAGCTCGGCGACGGTTTCGGTCTCAGCCACCGCCAGTGGTGCGCGAGGAGCAGCACTGCGGGCTCCGGCGCGGCTGTCTTCCGCGCTGTTGCGAATGCTGCGCCACGCGCTTGCAGGGTCTCCTGCGAAGTCCGCTCCGACACAGAGCGCACCCTCTGGCCTTCTGCGCCGATATACCAGCAATGCCGTCCGGTCGAGCGCTCGACGCGATAGTGCCAGTGACTGCGCTTTGGGGGCCGTGCCCTTCAGACCGCTCAGACATTCGTCCGCTGCGTCGCCCGTCGTTGCGCCGAGAGAATGGCGACGACCGATGCCGCGAGCACGACCAGCATGGCCAATGTCAAACGTCTTGACATCACTCTCCCCTTCTTCATCCCCGATGCGCTTCCGGTGCCGGCCCAACACCAAGCGAAATGCCCGTATCAGCATCAATGAGTCGCGATCTCGTTGTCAATTCCGGCCTCAATGGGTCATCACTGCGATTACGCACAGCCTATCAGGTTTAATGCATGTGACTACCGCTATCGCTGCGAATGATCATGGTTAAACTCGGCGTCATATTACCCTGCATGCATACGCAGGATTGTGTAGCGCAGCTCCTGCTCGGTGACCGCGCTGGTACTCTGTGATGCTCGTCGCGTAAATGAATTTTGTTGGATGCTTGCTGACTAAGAGGCAGGATCGCGGCACGTCGGCAGCGATTGCGGCATCGCTGCAAGCACCGCACGAAGCTGCATTCGCTCGCTGGACGCATGTCATACAGCCAGTCAGCGCCTGGATGACAAAGCACGACTCGAAGCGAGCGGAGCACCATACGTTCCCTCGGATTGGTATGAAGAGGCCCAACCTATGCCAATCACTGGTCAGGTTCATCACACGAGCCTGCGCGCAGCCATTCCTGTTCACGGCGACTATGAGGTTGTTGTTCTTGGCGGTGGACCTGCCGGTATCGCAGCCGCCGCCTCGGCGGCGGCAGCGTGGTCGCGAGACCATCCTGGTTGAGCGGTACGGCTTTTCTCGGTAGGCCGGGACCGCCTCCGGCGTCACCACGTTCTGCGGCCTGTTCGCCAACGTTCATGGCGATATCCGCAAGATCGTGCACGGCGTAGCCGACGCATCTGCTGGCGCGCATCGACCGGCTCGGCGGCCTCAACGCGCCGCATCTCGTCCTCGGCAAGACCAAGGGCTCGCTTACGACACCACCGCCTACAAGGCAGCCGCCGACGATCTGCTGCTTGGCCGCGGCGTCGATCTGTTCTTTCACGCCTTTGGCGTTGGCGTCGTGGCGGAGAGCTGATGGACCGACGGCGCTGATCGTGGAAACTAAGTCAGGGCGCCGCGCCATCCGTGGCCGCATGTTCATCGACTGCTCCGGCGACGGCGATCTTGCCGCCTGGGCGGGCGCTTCCGTTCGAGCTCGGCGATGCGGCCGGCAATCCTGATGTACCCGACCATGATGTTCCGGGTGAACGGCGTTGACCCGGCGCTCGCGGGCGAGGCGTGGACGACGATCCCCGAATTGATGCGACAAGCCGAGAAGCGCGGAATGCGCTTCGCCCGCCAGGGCGTGATCATGCGGCCGCAGCGCAATCCGGTCGAATGGCGCGTCAACGCCACGCAGGTGGCGAAGCCGCAATGGCCGCGCGCTCGACGGCACCGATGCGGCAGAGCTGAGCTACGGGCGAGATCGAAGGACGCCGGCAGGCGCAGACGTTCATGAGTTTCCTGCGCTCGAGCGTGCCGGGTTTCGCTCAGGCTTATATCGTCGACTACGCCGCCGCAGCTCGGCATTCGCGAGACGCGGCGGATCATCGGCGCCTATCAGCTCAGCGGCGAGGACGTGCTGCGCTCGCGAGCTGTCGAGGCAACGCCATCGGCGTGTACCAATGGTCGCCATGGAGCAGCACGTTGCCGGCAATGTCGAATGGTCGTGGCCGCCCGATTCCGCAGTCGCGTGGCTTCAATCACTTGCCCTATCGCACGATGCTGCCGCAGCGACCGGGCAATCTGCTGGTCGCCAGCCGTTGTGCGTCGATGACGCGTGAGGGCCATTCGGCGGCGCGCGTGAGCGGCGGTTGTTTCGTCATGGGGAGGCGGCGGGCGCCGCCGCGCATCTGGCACTGGCGGGAAACACGACTGTTGCGGAGATCGATGTTGCCGAGCTACAGGGCTTGCTGGAAGCTCGGGGCGCCTATCTCGGGCGTGACGTCACCTGATCACCGGAGATCTCACTGCGATGAAGACCCTGCTGCTGTCACTGCTGGTGGCGATGCTCGCCGGCATCGAGCCTGGCGCGGCGCAAGTGTGGCCCTTGAAGCCGGTGCGGATTGTCGTTCCGTTCGCGCCCGGTGCGACGCCCGACATCGTGGCGCGGCCTCCTGCGCCAGAGCGCCTGCGAGGCGAAACTCAACCAGACGCTTCGTGATCGAGAACAAGCCGGGCGCGAAGCGGCAGCCATCGGCACCGAGCGGTCGTGCGCGCGGAGCCGGATGGCGCAACGATCGGCGTGAGCATCGTCGGGCCGCTTGCGCTCAATACGCTGTTGTTCTCGAAGCTCTCTACGATCCGTTCAGCGAGCTTAGCCCTGATCAGCCCGCATCGTCGACCAGCCGAGCGTGCTCGCGCGTCAACGCCGACGTGCCGAGCCCGCAGCACGGCCGAGCTGATCGCCCGATCGAGCGCCAGTCGCAAATCTCTTCGCCAGATCGATCGGCAACGGCTCGCTGTCGCATCTCGCCATGGAGGCGATTCGCGATGGTGAGCGGCGCCGACGATCGTGCGCATTCCATTCCCAGGCTCGCCGCAGGCGACGACCGCACTCATTCGCGGCGACGTGCAGATCGCCTGCCTGCCGGCGACCGCCGTGCGTGTCGCAGATGCCGACCGGCCGCATCCGTAGCTCTGCTGTCACCTCGCAGCGGCGCTCTCGGCGCTGCTGCCCGATCTGCCGACGCTCAAGGAAGACCGGCGTCGATGTCAGCCAATGCCGTGGATCGAGCCTGATCGCGCCCAGTGAAGGCACGGAGCCGGTCGTGGCCGCTGTGTCTCGCGAGGTCGCCGAGCGCGCTGCGCGATCCCGGCATCGGCGAGAAGCTCAAGGCGCTCTATAGAGGCCGCGCGGTCATGTCACCGGCGGAATTCAAGACGCATGTGGACGCCGAGATGGAAGCGCTGGGCGCCGGTGAATCAGCGCGGGCGATCAAGGTCAGCTGAGGCGCAGGCCGCGTGGCGAGCGCCGAGATCAGCTGCGCCCTATCCCTTGCGGAGGAGGGGCTTGGAATAGTGTACGCTCTCTGTCACCATCGGCCGCGGACTCCGCTCCAGGCGCCCGCGCGGCTGAGGAGATCACGTCGCGCTCCCGCCTGTACAGCGTAGGAGAACTGGTCGCGCGCTCATTCATCGCTTGCGTCAAAAATACAGCATGATCGAGCCGCACGGACGTAGCGAAGCGATGGCTCAGCTTTTGCGGCAATCTGCAGCCTCAAATAGACACGCCAGCACCGCACGCCGAACTCGTTGCCCGCAAGGTCATCAACTGTGCCAAGTGAACTGTGTCAAGTGCGGCACGCTCAATTGGCAGGATGTCTCGCAGACGGTTCTGCCAGAATTTCAAAGACCAAATGACCCCTAAAGCTTTGGTGCATGGAGGTATCGTGAAAGAAGCACGGTCAAGAGGATCGCCAACCCTGTCGACAAGCACGTGGGCGGCCGGATCCGGATGCGCCGGTTGATGCTCGGAATGAGCTCAGGACGAAGCTCGGCGACGGGCTCGGACTCACGTTCCAACAGGTGCCAGAAATATGAGAAAGGAACGAACCAGGTATCGGCGCGGGCCGCTTGCAGCACATCTCGCAGCTTCTGCAAGTCCCAGTGCCGTTCTTTTTTCGAAGGCGCGCCGCACCTGCCGGGGCAGTCCAGTGAATCGGAGCCGGCGCCTTCACCAGCTTACGTTGTCCAATTTCTCGCCACGACCGACGGGCCTCGCGCTCACCAAGGCGTTCATGCAGATAAAAGCAGACAAGCCTGCGGCGACGTATCGTCCACCTTGTCGAGGAGATTGCGGGCGACGACTTGAGTTGAAGCGAGACTGCGCGCGGCAGGAGAAGGGACGGCGATCGGGGGCGATTGAATAAAGTTGGCGGGTGGCTCGCCCTGCACCGCCCACGAGGCGCTCATCCCGTTATCGCGCGGCAGAGGCGGTTAAAGTCGTCGCGATAGCTCATAGCTTTACCCATCTGCCGGCGCGGATCCTGTCCGCTCGAGTAGCCCCAAGCACAGATAGGGAGATATGAACTTTGTCTGCAACCTCTTCCCAGCGGTTGTTCAAAGTCGCTATCAACTGAGCTCCCGGGGTCCGGTCCTGCGTTACGCGCAGTGCCTGTTGATTGGCGGCAACCTCCGTTGGGGCAGCCGGCGAAGGTCAGTCGCCTTCTGTGCGCTTTCATTCCGGGCGATGCTGGTCGAGATCGACCGGTTTCTCTGTCGTTTGCGCAGTACTCCGACTCGAGGGATAGACTGGAAAGGAAGGTTTGTGGAACAACAGCTGCCCTCCTGGTGCGCAAACCATCCATCATTCTTCCACGTTTCCGAGAAAACCTTCCGATAGTGCCAAAATCTGATTCTGGCTGCCTGTTCTCTATCCTCGTGCGACCGCTTGTCCGGCGGCCCTTCAACTGCCACCGTTAATTCAGACCGACCAGAAAGCTCTCCGCGCTTTGAGGAAAATGTAAACCGGTATGAGCCCAGCTTCAACCTTACAAGCGCAATTTTGTCCAGCGACCAGACTATTGCGCCCTGCGCGCACCATCGAGTTGACGGCCGCCCTGCAGCCATCCGTCTTCGAGCGCCAACGCCTTGTGGCGGACGCAGCAGCGTCGAAGTGGAGTGTCGCGGCGCTGCAAGGCCACAGACCGCTGCGCAGCCATCGGCGGCCCGCTTTCGGAATTCAGCTGCTCGGCTGGGATGGCGCAGCCTTTGTGCGCGCCAGTGGAAAATGTCGGTAATCACATGGCTTTCTATCGGCGCTTTCATCGTCAGAATTTGATCGATCTCGTGCGGCCTCCGGGGCAGCCACCGCCCAGCGCGTCCACCGTCTGCGCCAGCTTCGTGGTGTCTATTTGTTAAACCAGGCCGCCGCTCCGCCTTTAGCAGACCGCAGTTTTGGGCGCTGGAAAACAAACAACATGGGCCTCAAAACCGGCCAACATGAGAGAATATAGCAGGGAAACATCCCACATAGTCAATAAATATCGTCCGGATGCCCTATTGTGGTTTTTTAAATAGCTTCTGCTCAACTATCTGTCTGGAAATACTTCGACCAGTTTGAAAGATTATCCTATGACCAATGTCACGGATTACTGCCGCTGATCCGGAACAAACCAATTAACCCAGAACTGCTGGTGCCCCGGCGCCCAGGCGTGAATCAGCAGCCTGGCCAGCAAAATCCTCTGCGAGATCGACAGCCAAGCAAGGACAAGCCCGCTTGCAGCAGAAAGTCAGCTTCCAGAGCAGATCAAGGCCCGCTTTGCCGGACCTTCCGTCCGGAAGGATGCTGCACCACAATCCTGAACCGAATTGCGACCGCCCACGCCGATCCAGACCGTGCAGATGACCTCGGTAGCGAGGACGCCAATGCTCGCGATCGATCGCTGAAAGCCGAGGTTCAGAAGACTATCGAAAGACGCTTCCCACTGACGAGGTCAGACAAGCGTTCGACGCTCGCATTGAGCGTCTCCTGAGTCAGCACGGCGTCGATTACGTGCGCGGATATGTGGCCGGTCTCAAGGACGCGGTTGGCTATCACCACTTAGTGCAGGAACTGAGACCACTCTGATTCAAATCCCGCAAGGGGCAAGCAGCACGAGGCGCCCGATGCCCAGCCCTCACATCTGCCCGGCCGCTTTGGCGCCCGCAATCAGCTCCACCAGCTTCTGCGGCGGCACCGGCGTCTGCGCAATGCGCACGTTGAAGGGCGAGAGCGCGTCCTCGATTGCGGAGATCACCGGCGGCTGCGGTCGGGATGGTGCTCACTTCGCCCGCGCCCTTGGCGCCGAGCGGGTTGAGCGGCGAGGGCGTCTCCGTTGAACAGCGTCGTCATCATCGGCATCTCGGTCGCGGTCGGCAGCAGATAGTCCGCGAAGGTCGTGGTCACCGGCTGGCGCGTCGTCGTCGTAGCCCATCCATTCGAACAGCGCGTTGCCGATGCCGTGCGCGAGCGCCGCCGTGGATCTGGCCCGTCGACCATCATCGGATTGATCAGCGTGCCGGAGTCCTGCAGCGCATGATAGCGCAGGATGTGCACCGCCGCCGGTCTCGATGTCGACCTCGACCTCGGCGACGTGGCAGGCGTTGGCGTAGGCGAGCGCGTCGGTGCGCCAATTGACGTTGGCCTCGAGCCCCGGCTCGACGCCGGGCGGAAAGCCGTAGCCGGGCGCGCCCTTGCAGGATGCGCGAGAGCTCGCCGAGCTTGACCGAAAGCTGCGGCGCGCCGACGACGCGCACCTCGCCGTCCGCCAGCTCGAGATCGTGCTCGGCGGCTTCGAGCATGTGGCTCGCGAGCTTCTTCGCCTTGTCGGCGACCGCGCGCGCGGCGAGCAGCACCGAGGAGCCGGCGGTGACGGTCTGGCGGCTGGCAAACGCGCCGAGGCCGAGCGCGACGCCTGACGGTGTCGCCGGGCACCACGCTGATCTCCTCGCGCGCGCAGCCCGAGCTCGTCGGCGCGATCTGCGCGAGCGCGGTGCTGCAGGCCCTGGCCGATCGCGGCGGCGCCCGTGAACACGGTGACGCGGCCGGTGTTCGACACCCGCACGAGCGCCGGACTCGAACGGCCCGCGGCCGGTGCCCTTGATGCCGTGCGCAAGCCCGATGCCGATATAGCGGCCCTGCGCGCGCGCTGCCGCCTGCCGTGCGGGAAATCGTCCCAGCCGGCGGCGTCGAGCACCATCGCCTGGCAGGCCGGATAGTCGCCGCTGTCGTATTGCATGGCGGCGCCCGAGCGCGCCTTGAGCGGCTTGGTGTAGGGCATCTTCTCGGCCGGGATGAGATTGCGCCGCCGCACCTCGGCGCGGTCGAGCTCGAGCTCGCGCGCGACGCGATCCATCATCCGCTCCATCGCGAAGGCGGCCTGCGGATAGCCGGCGCCGCGGATCGAGGAGCACCGGCGTCTTGTTGGTGGCGGCGACCGTGCACGTCCATCGACAGCGACGGCACCATATAGGGGCCGCTCATCATCGAGGCGGAGTTGTAGGGAATGTTGACGTCCTGCAGCGCGTAGGCGCCGACGTCGTGAACGAGCGCGCCGCGCATGCCCAGCACCTTGCCATCGGCCGTCGACCGCGATGTCGATCGACCAGTACTGGTCGCGCTCCTGCGCCGCATTGGTGAAATGCTCGCGCCGGTCCTCGATCCATTTGATCGAGCGCCGCATGAGCCGCGCGGCCGCCACGACCGCGATGTCCTCGGAATAGACGCAGAGCTTGGGCCCGAAGCCGCCGCCGATATCGGGCGCCGCGACGCGCAGCCGCGCCTCGTCGAGATCGAGCAGCGCGGTCAGCGACTGGAACAGGTCGTGCGACTTCTGGGTCGAGGCCCAGACCGTGATCGACGTCGTCGGCGCGCGATACTCGGCCAGGATGCCGCGGCCCTCGATCGGATGGCCGGCGCCGCGGTGCTGCCAGAGGTCCTCGTGGAAGACATGCGCGGCCTTGCCGAAGGCGGCCTGCGGCGTCGCCGAAAGCTGACCTTGTAGGTGGCGACGACGTTGGAGTTGAGCTCGCGCCGGACCGCGTGGCGCGCCCGGCTCGACCGCCTTGCGGCAGTCGGCGACCGCCGGCAGCACATCGTAATCGACCTCGACCAGCGCGGCCGCGTCCTCGGCGATATAGCGGTCGTCGGCGATGACGATCGCGACCGTCTCGCCGACATAGGACACTTCGCCGTCGGCGAGCGCGAACGACCACATCCGGTCGAGCGGCGTGCCGGAATTCGAGTGCCGCATCATGCGGCGCTTGGCCAGCACCGGCGCGAGATCGTCGAGCGTGAGCACCGCATGCACGCCCGGCAGCGCCAGCGCCGCCGTCTTCGTGACGCTGCGGATCGCGGCGTGCGGGTGCGGGCTGCGCACGAAGGCGGCATGCAGCAGGCCGGGCACCGCGATGTCGTCGATGTAACGGCCCTGCCGCGCAGGAACGGCGCGTCCTCGATGCGGAGAGTGCGCGATCCGATCAGCGATGCGGCAGTCCTCTGCACAGCGACATTCTGCAACTGAACCGTCGTCCTAAGTGTGCTGCGCCCGTCTTGGCGAGCATGAAGGCGAGCCGCATCAGCTTCCTGGATCTCGGGCACATCCGTCGAGGCCCGCACGAAGATCGCTGCGGCTAGGATGACAGATTTTTCGCGGCGCGATCCTGGTCACGGCTCAGTGCTACTTCGACGATCGCCTGCGCGGCCTTTTCGAGCACGGCCTTCGGGCGTGGCGTAGAGCTCGGCGAGCAGTGTCGTCGATCGCCTTGGCGCTGAGCGGGTTGACGTCCATGTTGAGCTTCTGCGCCTCGGCCAGAAACTCCGGATCCTTCATGGTCTGCGTCGAAGGCCGCGATCAGCGCGGCCTTGCGATCCGCAGGAATGTCGGGCGGTGCCGCGAACGGGCGCGCGCATCTCCTGGCTCGCCAGGAACAGCTTGAGGATCTGCAGCTTCTCGCGATCCTGCGTCAGATCGCTGGCGAGCGGCACATCGGCAAGCTCCGGCTGCTTGCTTGCAGCGCCGCCTGCACCATGATGTTGATCTTCTTCTCGTTCATCCATTGCAGGTGGCGCGCCTTCATGCGTGCTCCACGACAGCCCGCACAGCCCGTCGACCTCGCCGCGCTCCATCGCGAGCGTGGTGTCGTTGGTGCCGTGATAGCCGGTGACGAGCTTCATCTTGGCGCCGAACACGTTCTTGTAGAGCAGCGCGTAGACGTCGGGATCGGCGCCCGGGCCTTCGCCGCCCATGGCGACTTCCTTCGTCAAGTATGTCGTTCCAGGTCTTGACCGGCGAGGTGTGCCAGGTGACGCAGGTCGAGACCTCGTTGGTGACGCTGCCGAGCCAGGTGAACTTGGTGCCGTCGAACTGCGCGGTCGCGGGCGTCAGCAGCGGCGTCGGTGGCGATGGTGCGGCCGAAGGTGCCGAACGCGGTGCCGTCCTTGGGCGCGACCGAATAGATGATATTGCGCGGCGCGCAGGCTGCCGGCGCCGGTCATGTTCTGCGGCACGATCGCTCGGCCGGCCCGGGATGTGCTTGCCGATGTGCGCGCGAGACGAGCCGGCCGTAGAGGTCGTAGCCGCCGCCGACGCTGTAGCCGATGATCAGGTTGACGGTCTTGCCCGTGATAGAAGTCCTCGACGCTCTGAGCGTGGCCGGGGCCGGACATGCAGAAGCTGCCGACCGCAGCGGCGAAGACGAACGACCCAATTCGCGTCTGTTGATGCATCGTTGGCGAACCTTGTTAGAGCATTCTTCCGTTCGAGTTGACCCGCACAGCTGTCAGCGCGCAATCGCGATCCGAGCCTTCGCAAGGATCGGCTCCGGCGTGCGGTAGAGCTCTCGTTGAGCATCTGTGCGAGTTTCTTGCCGCTGACAGGAGCGACCTCCATTTGGTGCTGCGCTGTTTCAGCGAGGAATGCCGGGTCCTTCGTCGTCGCCTCGAACGCCGTGATCAGCGCGGCGGCGCGATCGGCCGGGATGTCAGGCGGTGCCGCATAGGGCGCGGGCGAATTCATGCGCCGACACGAACAGCTTGAGAATTTGCAGCTTCTCGGGTCGCTCGTCAGCTCCATGATCAGCGGCACATCCGGCAGGTCGGGATCCTTGTGGAACGGCGGCCTGGGCGATCGACGTTGACGCTCTTGTCGGCGATCCAGCGCCGCGCTGCGCCTTGATGGTGGTCCAGTCGATCCGCAGACGCCATCAAGCTCGCCGCGCTCCATGGCGAGCATGATCTCCGGCGGTGCCGGGATAGCCGGACACAAGCTTCACGTTGGCGTTGAAGACGTTCTTGTAGAGATTGGTGAAGATATCGAGCTTCGCCGCCCGGCCCGGTGCCGCCGAGCGTCACCGGCTACTCGAGGAAGTCCTTCCAGCTTTTGACCGGCGAAGTGTGCCAGGTGAGGCACACGCTGACCGAGATCGGTGATGGCGCCGAGCCAGGTGAACTTTGCGCTGTCGTATTTCTGAGGTGGGATCGAACAGCGGCGCGATCCCGGCCATGCGGGTGAAGGTGCCGAAGGTCAGTCCGTCGCATGGGGGCGGCTTGAGAAATACTGCGCAACGCGCAAGCCGCCCGCGCCCGGCATGTTCTGCGGCACGATCACAGGGTTGCCGGTGCATGTGCTTGCCCATGTGGAGCGCCAGCGTGCGCGCGTAGAGATCGTAGCCGCCGCCGGGGCTGAAGCTGATTGCGAGCGCGACGTTCTTTGCCGCGATAGAAGTCGGCGACGGTTTGGGCAGACGCCGGATCCCAGCGACTACGAGACATGCGAGGTAAGCACAGACGTCATCAGCGTCTGTCCGGGCTTGCCGGACGACTTGCTTCGAAATCGCAAGAAGGACATGACGCTGAACTCGGCTTCGCTCGAGGTTGCCGAGCGAGAAACTTGCCGCAAGTCGTGGCAAACCCGACTTGCGGTGACAAGCCCGGCCATGACGTGGAGAGGTTGCGTGCGACTGACATCGCGCGATCCACATGGGCGGGAAGATGTGCGGGAACTTGGCCCGCAGCTTCGTGCGCAGGTCTGGCTGACGTCGACCGTGAGCGGGAATGTGCCCTTGAGCTTCATGTCGTAGGGGATGCAGGCGTCGATCAGGATGCGGTTGTTGAAGTTGCCGGGCAGGAACAGCGGATCGCGCTTGGAGGCCCAGGCCTTCTGGATGATGTCGATATCGACCTTCGGATCGAAGCGCGTGCACATCGCCCACAGCACCTGGTCGAGACTCGCCGGCGTCGATGTCCTCGTCGACCACCACCGTCCACTTGCCGGCATAGGCGCCGCCCTGGCAGGAGCACGCGACATGCAGCGCACTGGCGCGAATGGCCGGGATAGCGCTGGCTGGATCTGGATCACGGTGAAGCGCGTCGCCGGGCCCGGCCTCGTGGTTCCACACGCCGAGGACTGTCCGGCACGCCGCAGGCCTCGAGCGCGCGCCAGATTTGCGCCGCGCCCGCGATGCCCTTGAGCAGACCGGTCTCGTCCACCGGCTTGTGCTGCGGCGCGCAGGACAGGATCGGATCGTTGCGATAGAGGATGGTCTTGACGTTGACATAGGGCCGCGGCTGCCGTGTCGTCGGAGTAGTAGCCCATCCACTCGCCGAACGGCCCTTCGGCGCGCACCTGGCCCGGCACGCGTCTCGCCTTCGAGCGCGATCTCGGCAGTCGGCCGGAATCGGAAAGCCGGTGTAGGGCCCGCGGATCACGTCGATCGGCTCGCCGCGCAGCCCGCCCGCGATATCGAGCTCGCTGATCCGCCGGGCAGCGGACTTGAGGCCAGCATGAACAGCAAGCGGGTCCTGTCCGCACCTTGTACGTAA
>ERZ1370068.899-contig-10822_pt1 | contig 25872 bp, 40 predicted proteins | sample MGYA00561227_ERZ1370068 | MGnify/ENA primary metagenome ERZ1370068 (study PRJEB38410, sample SAMEA6850437) | metagenome | study: Metagenomic assessment of the ecological functions of the soil: analysis of the soil microbiota associated with the...
GTTGTACTTCGTTCAGTTACGTATTGCTCTTAGGTCGCACCCTTGCTGATGGTTTCCTATATTGAAGTTCCGTATTCTTCCATTCCAAACGCTGAGGATATGTTTTGGGATGATGGTTATACAAGGACAAACTGATCTTTCTTATCGTGCCGGTGATTTAAACAGTAACGCGCCCTGCCTTTCTTTTCAAAATTTGACTAACGAAAGGTGTTGTGCCCGGTGATGAATTTAACAGGAATACAGTGAGGATGAATGCAGCTAGGACTTATGGAAAATTCAATATTTCTTTTGATGCGACATATGCATGGGATCATGCTGACAGAACAAATACTGATTTTTATTTCTTCTCTCTGAATTCTGCAACCTGGGTACCAACTGACCAGTTCAGGGATTGGAGAAACAATAAACTTGCTGACCCCAGCGGATACTATAACGACTATTATAATAATCCCTGGTGGTTAAAGGACAATAACCGTTTTGATACAAAGGATCAATACTTCAATGGTAATTTTAAAGTTACTTACAAACCAACCAGTGAGCTTGAGTTTCGTTGCAAGAGGTGCAGTAGCTAACACAAACACTAATGTCACTACTACATCAAATAGTTATACATACACCGGGTTTTCAAAGACGGGAGCATTTGTGAATCGGATTTAATAATAACTATGACCGTTTTCTTACTGGTACCGGTAGATTTATTGCCCGTACACCGGTAGCTGGCGGAATGGGAGAATCTCAAAGCCGTGGTACCCGCTTATCAGCTGATGCTTATGGATCATATACCAAAGATTTTGGTGATCTTTCTTTAAAAGCCATTGTAGGTGTTGCTTTAGTTGATCGTACATCAAAGGCTATTGCAACAAGCACAAAACGGAGATTGGTGTTCCCTTTCTTTATAATTTCACCAATAGCTCTACGGGTTTGTTCAATTCAAGCAATAGTATATCAGAGCAAGAAAGATCGGGGGATTTACAGATGTCACCTTGGGATATAAAAGGATTTATATATCTCCACGGAGTTGTAAGGGATGATTATACTTCTGCTTTTTTCTGGTCCTGATTTCGGATTTGCAGACCCTCATTTTACCACATACGGTGGTGATGCCTCCCTTATTCTTACAGAACTGTTTCCTTCTCTTAAAGGAGATATCATTGATAATTTAAAGATCCGCGGCGGCTATAACAAAAACGGTAATGATAACCTCGGGGCTTACAGTTTACAGACTGTTTATCCAACGCATCCGGTTTTCCAGTACAGCGGTTTGATAGAACTACAGTGGGTAATACAGCGGTGAGTCCGACTATCAAGCCCGAAGATGTAAAAACTGCAGAATTTGGATTTGAACTCGGCTTATTGAAGAACAGGTTCAGCCTTGAAGGAAGCATATATAGCGGAAAAGCATCTAACAAATTATGAATGTAAGCATTTCTAGTGCAAGTGGCTTCAGTAACTATCTTCTTAATGCAGCTGATGTGAAAAATAGGGGATTTGAATTGGATGCAAAAGCAGTAGTGTTCAGGGAATCGAAAGATTTGTGGCAGTTTGTGCTACCGCTAACTACAGTTACAATACGAACGAGGTTCTTAGCCTGTACGGCGCAACTGGTTTGACCAACCTTGAATACCAGGCACCGGATGCATTGTAGCGAAGCTTGAACGCGACGGTTGGGGGAATGTTCCACTTTATTTGAAAACAACTGTTTAATCAAAGAGACGACCAGGAGCAGGGTTATAAAGTGGATCCAACCGGATGGATGGCCCGAAGAGCTGATGCAAGAGTAGGACAGGGTACAACTTTACCTACGCATAACCTTGGTGTAGTGTTAATGTTACTTTTAAAGGATTTACATTAATCATAACGCTGAATATCGGTGGTGCCCTGATGTATAGTGATATTGGAACAGATATGACCTTCACTGGTTCCGGAGCAGTTACAACCATGTATAACAGGGATCAGTTCGTATGGCCAAATTCAGTTTATTGGGATGGAACCAACATAGCAAGCCAGCACTGGCGAGCATAGGCTGGTGACAAACTATGTAGCTATTTACCAGGGTTAAGGGTGACCGAAGGCTTTACAGGGGATTTGCGGGAGCTGGGTGGAAATGTATGTTTCCTCCGCAGATTTCTGGAAATTAAGAGACCTGTCATTAAGCTATGAACTGCCCAAATCTATACTGAGTCATCTTAAAAGCATTAAGGGTATATCCATTACCGCTTTTGCCGAGGTTCCCTGATCACATTACGTGTCCGGACGACGACTGGTATACGGATCCAGAGTTTTCCAACACAAACGGAAACTCATCAGGGGATAAATAATTCACTTAACACACCGCCTACCCGCCAAATGGGAGCAACTATCAAAAGCGGACATTTCCACTAATAAACTAAGTAAATTCTTATCATAGACTAAAACAATTCAAATTCTCATTTATCGCTACTACACTGGTTGCTTTTACCGGGCGCAAAAGTGTGTTGATGTAAATGATAATCCCATTACGGCTATCACTACCACTGCGTCCCCGCCATTCTGGCCGCACCGTTGGTGCCCATACACCATAGCGGTGAAATTGGCAATGTTCATATTGCTCCACGGTACCATGGACTGGCTATTATGGACATAGCACCAACTTTACCGGTGGCGGCGCTGAAAAAGAGTATGAGTACACGACAGCCGATTTCAATGCTTTTTGATGGTTTGTTTGATAACCTTTCCGATTACCAGTATGTAAGAGATCATGCTGATAAAGATGGAGTGGCATTTTAAAAGACCCTGCCAATATAATGCAGTGTTATGTGTGCGAGGGCGGTGGATGCCATGGAATGTCTGTTTCCTTATGGAATGCACATTTAAGGGAACTGAAAATATTCTTCCAGCTTATGCTAAACAGAAAGATATTTATGAGGACCTGGTAAAAGACTGGATGCTTCGATGACTGCTATGAACGCAGCAACATGGCCAACTGATGCTGCTATCCTTGCTGCAGATATTTACTTCCAGGGCAACAAGACAAACTGGATCAGGTTTTGCCAATGCTTTGAAAAACTGCGCATCCTGATGCGTCAGGCTTCTATGCCCGGCAGAGATGCCTATATTACTACTAATATAAATGCTACGCTGGCAAATGGCTATATCACAGCCAATGTATTATGCTCACCGGGTTACCAGGTGATCGCAGAAACTCAACCCCTTTTATAATAACTGGGGATATAACGAGCTGAATAATGTTGTTCAAAACCACCAGTACAGAAAAATGGGCGGTGCTATTGTAAACTGGCTGAAAAGAAGTGAAACAACCAATGCGCTTCCACCAGCTGCTGCACTATGCTGCAACTGCTAATGCGGACACTTTCCGTTTACAAAGCCTTGTATGGCCAGCGAATTTCCAACTCCCGGCGCTCCTTCCACTAATTTGGTAGCTATTTGGGGGTTCCAATGGGGATAGGTTCAGGCTATAGTACTTCCAGGCTCATCTCTATCAGGCCCATCCAGGTACAGGTTGGTTTTGGTACAAAACCTGGAATATTTATTGCTGCTTACTTGCCGAAGTGCTGTTTTTACAGGCTGAGGCTGCTCAACCTTATGGAATTGCTTTTCCAACAGGTGGTGCACAACAATGTTATGAAGGCAGCTATTCTTTCTCATTTCAGAACATGCGCTGCTCGGGTACTGCAGGTAATGTAATGTACTGGTGATCCATTTGCTCTCCGATATATTGCAAAGACCAATAGATAATATAAGTTGGCCAGCTCCACCGACAAGATAAGAGCCATATTAATACAAAAGATGGTTTCCCTTTGTAATATCAATGGTCTTGAAGCGTGGGTGAATACAGGAAATCTTCTGGCTCCGCTTCTGAAGGGGGTACCTATCAAGGTTAGAACCCGCGTCACGACTTCAAATCCCTGAACCGGCCCGGTATCTTTACCCGCAACGTGAGTATGATTCAAATGGAGCTACACGCCCAAAAATGACCGAGCCGCTTTACTTCAAAAATATTTTTGGGACGTTAATTAATTAAACTTTAAACAAGTAATTATGAAATATATAAAATATAGTTTTGCAATTCTCTCTGTTTTTCATTCTTGCTTCTTGCTTAAAATCTAAGAGTGATTTTGGAGGATTGCGGGAAGACGTTTCCATTGTTACATCCATTACCGAGAAGCAGTACCTGATTACAGATTCACACAATCTCAAAATGGTTGGAGCATGTTTGCTAATTTCAGCTTTACCAAGTCCGGCAACTGAAAATGTAAGGTTTTCACCCTGCATATTTCGCAGCCAAGATCTACGAAAATATCGCAGGCTCACCAAAGTGAAAGTGACAATGGTTCCCCTGTCAGGATATGACCCGTTTCCTGCAGGTGCTGTGACCATTCCGCGGAAATTGATGTACCTGCTTCTACGGCAGCAGCTTTGACTTCCAGTTAAATTTACCGTAAATAAAGCTTATTGGATGTTGTTACCGCATGGTATGGAGCTACATTACAATCACCAGTGTGAGCCAGGGGAGTGTACAGTGAACTTGATAAGTCTCTTGACGTGATCGTTGAAGACCCACCCGTCTTTTAATACCAACAAGAGTACACCTGTCAATATAAATGGACATCGACTGTACAGGATCCTGCCAACCAGTTCACTATTACCAATAATAGCAAGCCAGCAATGCTATGGGAATTGGCTCTAATCAACTGGAAATTATTGATTGGTTTTCTGGCTCTGCGTTCCTCTATGCAAATAATGTAACTACAGGTGCAAATACAACTATGTTGAGGCCGAGGTATAACATTGATGCAACGGGAAAGATTACTTCTATCTAGCCTTGCATCAGGTGCGGCGAGTACAGTTGCCAACGTGGCTTTAGACGCGACTTCCTTCTAACCGGGTTGTCTATACTGCTAATGATGACCGTACAATGAACGTGAAGTATAGTTTTGATCTCTCGCTTCCAACCATTAACGGAACGCCTACCACAAAGAAGAAAAGTGGTAGTAACCGAGAAGGATTCGTTTTATGAGTCCGATCCAGGCCATGTGTTAATAAGAAGATCAATAAATAATATTAATTTTGGTAAAACAGGTTGTGCCGATACAAAAACAGGACAACCTGTTTTCGTTTGTTTCACTACATTTGATTTAAAATAGTAAGAAAAAAATGTCTACAGATAACCCGCAACAGCCCAATCAATTAAACATTGAAATATCAGAAGAAGTAGCAGAAGGTTCTTACGCTAATCTCGCTATCATCACACATTCTCACGCAGAGTTTGTAATTGATTTTGTAAACGTGATGCCGGGATGCAAAAGTAAAGTGAAATCAAGAATAATTTTTACACCTCAGCATGCTAAAAGATTTATGAAGGCGCTGACAGAAAAATATTTCACGTTATGAAGCGGCTAACGATGGAACAATAAAGGATCTGGAAGATATTCAATTACCGCTCAATTTTGGGGGACCGTCGGCGCAAGCATGAGATCAAGTCAATAGTTTTTAGTCTTAAGTCATATAGTAGTCGAAGCCTATATAAGAATTTATCCGGATTATTTATCATATATAAGACTAATTTGGCTACCTCATCATTTTCCGATTTCAATTCCTGGTATTCTTGATCCAGTAAAATATTTACAGGCCAATGAAAAGTCAAGAAGCCAGACCTGTGTTTCTGCATTTTCCGTTTCTGAATCATTTAGTTTAGAGATATAGTAATCTTTATATCTTCTTCTTTTGTAATGCTTCCACAATGTTGACACATACTGATCTTGAAGAATTTCTAATTTGGGATATTAAGCCAAACTTTTCTTCTGCTGGAAATCTTTTTGACGCATAATAAATTCTCATTGCCAATGAAAATGCTTTCTGATAACCCAGTAAGGTTCTGTAATCTCCCATAATAAAATCTAATATTGAGTTACTAATAACTATTGACTCACATGACTATTAACTTACAATAGCCCTTACATCCGCAAAACTGAAATAACCAGCATCACTTACGATCATATGATCGAGTACTTTGATGTCAAAATATTTTGCAGCTTCTTTTATTTTTAATGTTAGTTCTTCATCGGCTCTGCTATGGCTTTAAACCGCTCACGATGGATGATTGTGACAAAGGATGATGCTGATCTGCATCTTCTTCCAGCGCTTTTTTAAGAATTACTCTTGGGATCCGCATCATGTGCCGGTTATTCCGCCTTCACCTTACAATTTCAAAATGATTGATCTTATTGGTCCCTGTTTAAAAAAACTACCGCAAATACTTCATGCCGATAGTCTTTCAGTTTTCGCCATAAAAGTAATCAGCGATATCATTACTTGAAGAAATTATTTTCTTTTGAAGGGAATTACTTGCTTGCCTTCTTCTGCCTAATTCAAGTGCGGCTGAAATAGTAACTGCCTTTGCCTAGGCCGATCCCTTTACTTTCATTAGATTCTTTTACTGATAGCCTGCCTAACTCTGATAAATTATCTTTACTGAGTTTCAAAACATCTTTTGCAAGATCAACAGCAGTTTTTCTTTTGAACCATTTAATATAAGAATAGCAAGCAACTCGGAATCGCTGAGTGTGTGAGCTCCATTCAATAGTAATTTTTCTCTTGGCCTATCGTCTTTTGCCCATTGCTTTATAGAGTATTTCTGCTCTTGCATCACCCAAGATTAACAAATAATTTAGGCCTAGAAAATACAACTTTTAGGGCATACAGCCCTTGAAAGATTGAATCCAAACCCTTGAAAAGCTAAACCAAGACCGTATGAAAAAGATCCGTATCCCCAACTGGTGCGCTGCATCCAATTTTATTTTTTGCCGGCGTTTATGTTGTCGTTTTATTTTTCTCCATTTTTATTTGTTCATCACTTTTTATAGTTGCAATACAACTAGTGGTGGTAACTATTCCTCGAATGAGAAAAAGCAAGTGAACCAGCTACTAATACGGTGGCTATAGCCTCAGTAAAATAGGGCTGCATAATCATCAACATTTTTTCCCGTCACCCTGTTTGATTTGGGGTGAAGTATTATCTTCGCCGCTCCAGAGAAATCCCTTTGGTGTAATCAAATCAAGTCATGTCAGCCGCCAAAATTTTTCCCGGGACGGGATCACAAGGCTTAGCAGAACAAATTTGCAAAAGCTACGGACACCGGCTTGAAAAGTCAATATTCAACGATTCAGCGACGGAGAGATCATCCTGCCCACATTTATGGAGAGCATTCGGGGTGATTTTGTTTTCCTTGTCCAAAGCACTCATTCTCCTGCTGAAAATCTAATGGAACTCTTATTGATGATCGATGCTGCAAAAAGAGCATCAGCTTATAAGATCATTGCTGTGATCCCTTATTACGGCTATGCCCGCCAGGATAGAAAGGATAGACCTAGGGTAGCGATAGGAAGCAAGCTGATTGCCAATATGATAGAAGCTGCTGGAGCTGATCGTTTGATAACAATGGATCTCCATGCTCCGCAGATACAGGGCTACTTTGATATCCCGGTTGACCACCTTGACAGCCATGCAGTTTTTATTCCTTACATAGAGAATCTGAAACTCGAAAACCTTACCTTTGCGGCCCCCGATGTAGGAAGTGCAAACAGGATAAGAGAGATCTCAAGTTATTTTGAAGCAGAGATGGTGATTTGTGATAAGCACAGGAAAAGGGCAAATGAAATTGCAAGCATGGTGGTGATCGGGGATGTGACTGACCGGGATGTGGTAATTATCGATGATATCTGCGACACCGGGGGCACATTGGCAAAAAGCGCAGCTCTTTTAATGGAAAAAGGTGCAAGAAGTGTAAGGGCTTTGATCACACACCCGGTATTAAGCGGAAAGGCTTATGAGAATATCGAGAACAGTGTGCTGGATGAATTAGTGGTTTGTGATACGATTCCTTTAAGAGCAAACTACACCGAAAATAAAAGTGATATCTGTTGCTGAGTTGTTTGCAGTGGCTATCAGGAACGCTTTTGAAAATAAAAGTATCACAAGCTTGTTTGTACACTCACAAAGAAAAGTAGGAAGATCAAGAGAAAGGTAATGAATACGAAGTTGAATGAGTGCAGAATACAAGAGTGCGACGCAAGGAACGAATGATTAGAAATTACAAATGTTGGGTACAAAAATAAATTACACGAGTAACTAATAAATAAACATAAAATGAAATCAATTACGATCGAAGGACAACTGAGGACCGAAACCGGGAAGAAAGCCACCCGCCAACTTCGCTCTCAGGATTTGGTGCCCGGTGTAATTTATGGCGGTGAAAAGGAGATCAGCTTTGCTGCTCCTTCCATGGCTTTTAAAACATTCGTGTTACACCAGAATTTCAGCAAGCTGAAATTAAATTGAATGGCAAAACTTATAACTGTATTTTGAAAGATCTGCAGTTTGACAAAGTAACTGATAAACTGATCCATATTGATCTGATGGAATTGGTTGAAGACAAAAAAGTGATCGCTGATATTCCTATCAAATTTACAGGAGTATCAAAAGGTGTAAAAGAAGGTGGTCACCTGATCATTAAGATGAAATCTCTTAAGGTAAAGTCTTTACCCAAGCATCTGAAAGAACAAATTGAAGTGGATATTACTAATCTTGACCTGAATGGTAACATTCGTGTTGAAGATGTGAAAGAAGCCAATTATGAAATTCTTAATTCACCAAGAATTCCTATTGCATCAGTTGTATTAACACGTCAATTGAAACAGGAAGAAGCTACTGCTACACCTGCTGCCGGAGCTGCACCTGCTGCTGACCTGGAGCCTGCTGCACCTGCTGGAGCCGCTGCACCTGCTGCCGCTGCGCCTGCTGCAAAAGAAAAAGGAAAGAAATAATCATAATGATCTTAATAGCAAACCCACTTCAATGGAAGTGGGTTTTTTGTTTCTTTGATTATTTTACAAAATGTGAAGTTGTTATCTTTAAATAGTTTATTGTAAAGAAGATGAAATTTTTAATCGTTGGCTTGGGAAATGCTGGTAATGAATATACCCACACAAGGCATAATATCGGCTTTGATGTAGTAAATGCTTTTGTTCAAAAACATACCGGAAAATTTTCTACAGGAAGATTGGCTTATGTTGCTGAAGTAAAATGGAAAGGCAAAATATTTATTTGCATTTGTCCAACAACTTATATGAACCTAAGTGGAACTGCTATTAAGTATTGGATGGATAAAGAAAAAATTGCGATTGAAAATATACTTGTAATTACAGATGATGTTTCATTGCCGCTGAATAAAATGAGACTTCGTCCTTCGGGTAGTGATGGCGGACACAATGGATTGACAAGTGTGGAAGCGTCATTGGCATCAAGAGATTACCCACGGTTGCGTTTTGGTATTGGTAATGAATATCCAAAAGGACTACAGTCCGATTTTGTTTTAGGCAAATGGAGAAAAGAAGAAGAGCCATTAGTTAAATTAAAAATTGAAAAAGCTGTTGGAGTAATAGAAAGTTTTGCAACAAGAGGGTTAAGTCTTACCATGAATGATGTGAACAGTGCTGAATACTCGGTTTAAAAATATCATTGTTGTCTTGATTTTTCATTCATTGTTCTTAATCGCTGGCAAAGGATCTTTATAAAACCTTTTGCCACCTCTGGTCTTTCATCCATCAATTCATAAAAAGGTTCCTGGTCTATTTTGTATAGAATGCAATCCGTATCGGCAGTGGCGCTGGCTGATCTTGTATCAGCATCAAGCAAAGAAAGTTCGCCAAAAACTTCTTTTTCTTTAAGTATTGCAAGGGTTGTGTTTCCTTTATGAATTTTGATATTTCCTTGTTGAATAATATACATGCAATCACCTGTTTCTCCTTCTTTAAAAATTTCTGTGCCCTGCTCATATTGCATTTCTTTCATTAAGGGAGCAAGGTCCAGCAAGAATATTTTCAGGTGTGTCTTTAAAAAGATTGAGCGACTTAAGCACCAGCACCTTTTCAATTAATAATAGCCTGTTTATATTTCCCGGTTCCATAATTTAAAAATAAACATTTCATTGAGCATATAGCGCTGTTTCTTTCAATAGCATGTTTTCTGAATGAATAAATTTTTCGATAAGTCCGGGTGTAATGGCTGCACTTGTTTTTTTGAAATATACATGCTGCATGCTTTGGTCCATACATTATAAGAGATAGGTTTTCTTCAAGAATTTTTGAAAGGATCTCCTGTGTTTGTGAAACTTTATCTGGCGGTAAGAAACTTTTTAAAGAATTACTGCGGTATTCAATATCTGCTGGTTCATACAATTTATTAAAAGGAATAGCAAGCTCTTTTTTACGATCATATCAATTAGTTCCATAGCATTGGCCACACTTTCTTTCTTTTTCATATCAAGGCCTTGTTTTATTTTGAATGCTTTTTCATGATCATAGAGACAACCAAAAGGACAGATCAAAATATTCCTGATCTCAATAAGCTCAATATTCAAAGAACTATTGATCAACGCATAATTCTCATCATGTTCGAGCAGGCTTTGCATATAAAGCAGCTCAGTGCCATAAATAATATAGGCTAAGGAGATATCCTCTAATTTTTCTTGTGTTTCCTCTGTTGCGCTATACCTGCTTCTGTGTAATGATTTAGCAATGGCGCCAGCGTAAGAAGGATATTTTTCCAGTAATTCAAAAGTGTTGACTGCGCCTTTTGGCCTCCGATCTTTCCCAACACAGTAATTAGTTTTTCTTTTAAAAAAGTATTGGTATCATTGTTAGAAATCTTCTTTAAAATAAATGGAATTGATTTTCGCCAGCAGCCTGCAGCGAAGTTCCCACATGCAATGGATGTTCTTTAAAGTAGGTCATTACTCTTTCCATTAATAGGGGCGTTGCTGATTCGCCAATTGCTTTAAAGGCTGCTAATCGCAAACCCCGGTCAGATGTAAAAAGACTTGCAAGATGCGGATGGCAATAAAGATCTTTTACTTCAGTAAGCACTTGCAGGGCTGTTTGTTTATCCTTTGTATGATCTGATTGGAGAAGATCTGTAATGATATCTTCTGCATACTGACGATTTTCTTTATCATTACTTTTAAGCATTCCTATAAGTGCAGCCGCTTTAATGCCTGCATCATGATGATGCAAATAATGCTTTAAATGATGATGTTCATTTTTGCTCTTTGCATAGACTTTGTACTGCCAGTATTTGTATCTCTTTGTTTTTATCATGATCAGCCAAAAATTTTAATTTCTCTTCAGCGCCTTTTATATTCCGGGTTTGGATCAATAATAATGTTACTTTTTTGATATTGTCAGACGGATGATCAAGCAGTTTAAAAATTATTTCTTTACTGCCACCACTGATCTGGCTATTCAGCATTTGTAAAATGTTTATTATTTCCGTCTCATTTCCTGTTTTTATTTTTTCAATATTTGTTGCTGGAGCTCTTCATCGGAAAGTTTGAATTCATCCTGGCTAAAGAAACGACTGCTGATCGCTTTTAAAAGAGTATGATGATACGATCTGTTTACTAGTAAGATCGAAACGATCCAACTAATTCCGAAAAATGCAAGAATGTAACAAAGAGTTAATAGTTCATTTCCCGGTTTCAAATTATTTATTATGATCAGAAGTACTCCTGCGAATAAAAAAGCAAATGGATCCATGATCCCTTTCACAATTGCATGAGCTTTTGATCTTGCATTCGGGATTAAGCGGTTGCATAACAGTTAAAAAAACCGGGTTAGTGATCGTCGTTCGTAAAACTTCAACAGCAATAGCTGCCATGCCGAATGCATAAAAGACCAGTTTGCTTTCGCTGACTGCATATTGAGCAGAAATAATGATTATCAAAAGCCCCAATAATACAAGTGGCGTAATTAATAAGGATTTTTGATACCGATCGAAGTAACGATACGACCTGTGAGAATAATTTTTACCAATAAAGCAACGATCTGGGAAGCAGCCATAAACAGGATGATAAAAGTTGATAAGTCTTTATCATGCATGTTCCTTTACCTCAGTATAAAATGCATAATTAATAATTGCAAGACATGGCTGAGATAATAAATGTGAGCACAGCCAATCTTCTAATAAGAGTATTTAATGTGTAGCGTTTAACAAATACTTTAAATCCTTTTCCCTGTACAAATTCAACATGATCCGTATGATGATGATGATGAACAACACCTGATTTCGACAAGTTGGTATAGAAATGGCAAAGCACCTAGCATAAATGCAAATGCGGGCCAAAGCATATTCAATGGGCCGATCGCATGCACAAAAAAGTAAGCCATCGTATAGCCAATGAATTTTGCCGGTATATCTCCGCCGCTTATTACTGCAAATAACCGTTTTGCTTTGTCTTACATCAAACAAAGTGGAAGTAATGCTCCAAAAACATAAATTGCTTGCGAGATATAATACATAATACCATGCAAACGTGAGGATAATAAAACCAATCGCCTTTTATCCAATTGCTGCTTAATTGTAAAAGTAAGAATGCTGACAGCCATCAATATAATTACGATGGTGCCAACACGGGTAAGATGGAACCGATGTTCAAATTTGGTGAATACCCATCCAGTTAAAAATAATAGGGGTGATGAAATGATCATTACCCAGGCAAGTTGCGAAGCGGAAAATTTTTCAAGAAAATGAGAAAATGATGCAGTAAAGAAAAAGCGATTCCCGTACCCATAAAAATTGAAGCCAGAAAAGTTGCGATACTACTTTCCATTCCGAGGGTCTTACATTAAGTAATTTATGTAAAAAGGTCTTCTGCTCATTGTGCCCAATTACTCCTTTCCTTTAAAATATTGAGGTGTTTCAATTTTTTTTCGTTTCTTTTACTGATCGATGTGCCAGTAAAATAATGATGTGATTCAAAAATTTGATCTGAATATGATCCCAAATTATGTCTTCAGGTATTATTTTAAAAATGATAAATTCTTTATACAAGTTCCGGCTGATCGGTTCAAAATCATTCCTGCCAAGATAGTCAAGATCAGCATCACAAATTATTTGTTCTAACAACGTATTAGGTGATTGTGGGATCTTCGTAGCCATGATCATTCCACAGACCTTTTTAATATCTTCTTCGCTGAATACATTTCTTAAAGACTCGGAAGCGATCTCGCAACCTTTTTCCTCATGATTTTTATACACAAATAAAAAGCCACTGTCATGAAAAACTGCAGCTGTCTTCAATAGTAACAGATCATGTTTATCGGTGACCTTTTCCTGCTTTGCAAGCACTTCGGCTTGTTCCAGTACATCCAGCGTATGTGTTATATTATGATAGCCGAGCCGGGGGTCAAGCTCATTTTCGAGTCGCGATAAAATGGGTTGTTTTATACTTGTAAAAGGTCAGGCACCAAAAAGTTTTTAACTAAGATAAGTATTGACAGGGAAAACCAATAGCAGTACCCGGGCATTTATCTGTTTAAATAAATTTACCGGGATTATGTTATATCCGGCTGTTTACCTATTTTAGCAGCCCCGACGATCTTTCCGCCACACAAAATCCAGTTTTTTATGAAGCCTGAATATATGGGATGAACAGTCCATGAGAATTGTATCCGATGTATTTAATTAAACAAGCCTGAGTATGAAGATATTTTGTATTGGCCGTAACTATGTAGCTCATGCCAAGGAATTGGGAAATGAGATACCAGATGAACCAGTGGTTTTTATGAAGCCTAAAAGTGCCCTGCTTCAGCCGCACACTCCTTTTTATTATCCGGAATTTACTAATGAGCTGCATTATGAATGCGAACTCGTTTTGCGCATCAGTAAAAATGGAAAATATATCCAGGATAAATTTGCAAGCAAATATTATGATGCTGTGACTACAGGCATTGATTTTACTGCAAGGGATATTCAAAACGATTTGAAAGCAAAGGGACTTCCCTGGGAAAAAGCAAAAGCATGGGATAACTCTGCAGCGATCGGTAAATGGATCCCTTTACAGCGATCAAGAACAAAAGGATATTAATTTCTGCTTATATAAAAATAAAGAGCTTGTTCAGCAAGGTAACTGCAACCTTATGATCCATGACTTCGATAGCATTGTTGCTTATATTTCCAATTACTTTTCTGTGAACATCGGTGACCTCGTTTTTACCGGAACACCAGCTGGTGTAGGAGAGTTAGTTGTTGGAGACGAACTGGAAGGATTTATTGAAGATGACTCTTTATTATCATTAGAAATAAAATAAGAATTTTTAGACCAAAACCAACTGCAAAGCCGCCCCAATTAATCGGGTGGCTTTTAATTTTCACATACACTCGTTCGCCTTATTTTTGCCAATTAGCTTGCTTCTATGATCGAAAAAGAAATTTTACTGAAAGCTTTCCGGTTGATGTGTTGTGCAAAGTCGATGGCGGAGACCTATGATGCCAACCGGCAAATTTGTAAATATGTTCATTCAACTTCACGGGGTCATGAAGCAATACAATTGGCCACTGCTTTTCATTTAAAAAATTGCGATTATGTAAGTCCCTATTATCGTGATGAAAGTATGTTGCTTGGCCTGTGATTATTCTCCTTATGAATTAATGCTACAATTGTTGACAAAGGCCGACGATCCTTTTACAGGAGGACGTTCCTATTATTCTCATCCTAATTCGAAAGAAGAAGATAAACCGAAGATCATTCATCAAAGCAGTGCAACCGGAATGCAGGCAATACCAACCACCGGTGTTGCACAAGGAATTCAATACCTCGAAAGCATTAATTCACCCTTATTACTAAAAACTGAAAATGGAGAATTGCCGGTTGTGATTTGTTCGTTGGGTGATGGAAGTGTAACCGAAGGAGAAGTAAGCGAAGCACTGCAATTTGCTGTATTGAAACAGTTACCTATAATTTACCTGGTACAGGATAATGATTGGGGCATTAGCGCAACAGCAGAGGAAACAAGAGCAATGAATGCTTATGAATACGCTGATGGTTTCAAAGGGTTGAGTAAAATACAAATTGATGGAACTGATTTTACGCATTGCTATAAGATAATGGGCAATGTGATCAATGAAGTTCGAAAGAACAGGAACCCATGGTTGGTACATGCAAAAGTGCCATTACTTAATCATCATACAAGTGGAGTAAGAAAAGATTTTTACCGTAGCGAAGAAGATCTTGCAAAAGATGCGAATTGATGATCCATTTCCGAAATTGAAAAAGCTTTTACTTGAAAATGGAATAAGTGAAGAAGAACTGGAAAAAATTGAAACCGATGCGGCAGAATTAATCAGTGCCGATTTTATGAAGGCTTTAAACTTCTCCGGAGCCAGATATCAAAAAGCAACTGAATATGTTTTTATTCCTACAGACATGTGACCGAAGAGAAAGGCGAAAGAGAGCTGCTGCAGGTAAAGAAAAAGTAATTATGGTTGATGCAGCTTTGTTTGCTATTCGGGAATTAATGGAAGATCATCCTGAATGTATTTTTCGGACAGGATGTTGGCCGCAGGCTTGGTGGTGTTTTTCGTGAAGCGGCAACACTTGCTGAGCAATTTGGTGATCATCGTGTTTTTAATACTGCAATACAGGAGGCTTATATAATCGGATCAACAGTTGGCTTAAGTGCAGTAGGAGTGAAGCCGATCGTTGAAGTACAGTTTGCAGATTATATTTATCCGGGCTTCAATCAACTTGTTTCTGAAATTTCTAAATCATGTTATTTAAGTTGTGGTAAATACCCGGTGTCAACTATTATTCGTGTACCTATCGGCGCTTATGGTGGCGGCGGTCCTTATCATAGCGGTTGTGTTGAAACAACATTGCTTTCAATAAAAGGAATTAAGATCGCTTATCCATCAAACGCTGCAGATATGAAAGGATTAATGAAAGCCGCTTATTATGATGGTAATCCTGTTGTGATGCTTGAACATAAAGGTTTGTACTGGAGTAAAGTACCGGGTACAGAAGATGCAAAGATCAATTGAACCATCAAGAGATTATATTCTTCCGTTTGGAAAAGCAAATGTTGTTGTGAATGCTGATAAAAGTAAAATTGAAAATGGAGAGAGTTGTTGCATCATCACTTATGGAATGGGTGTGTATTGGGCAAAAGCTGCAGCAAAAATTTCCGGACAGATCGAAATTGTAGATCTAAGAACATTGTTTCCATTAGATGAAGAAATGATATTTGAGTCAGTAAAAAGCATGGAAGATGTTTGGTGCTTACTGAAGAGCAACAAAACAATTCATTTGCAGAAGCATTGGCTGGCAGGATCTCAAAGAATGTTTTAAATGGCTTGACGCTCCGGTTGAAGTTTTAGGAGCTGCCAATGTTCCGGCTATTCCTTTAAATATGCAATCTTGAAAATGCTGTGCTGCCGAATGCAGAAAAAGTTAGTGACAAAATTAGAAACCTTTTTGCTTATTAAAAGAACAACAATTCGTTCGTGATTTTGATCCAAAAATCTATGCGATAGCTCTGCCCATTTTTCTGATCTTGATCATTTGTAAAATAAGATATATGATCGTTCCCCAAACTCCTGCAATGATCGAACCGGCAAGAGCTAGTAACCAGATAGGTGTTTTACTTCTTGTCGCCCAAAGTGAACGCTGATCAAATGAATTATCCAAGTATGGGTGCTACACCCCAATTAACATTTTTTCTGCAAACAGATTCCCGAATTTTCATTGTTCTTCGGTACGGGCTACCAAAATAAAATTTCCTTTATTGTTTCCCAGCAAACTATCTCTCTTGAATTCTGCAGTTACTGAGCCTGTTGAATCGGTGGTATAAGATTCTTCATCGCCAATGGGCAAATTTCCTATTGAACGCTTCACGGCAATTTTTAACTCCACTCCATTTGCCGGCACCCATTTTCCATCCTGCAACTCTTTTACACTTACTGTTATATTTTTGCTTCATCAGTTCTGCTTGTATCAATTTCAATTTTTGCCTTGGTTACTTGCTGCTTCGCTTTTTGTTTCATCAAATTCTTTATTCGCTGCTAGCTACAGCAATAAATGTAAGAGAAGAAGCTGCATCTCCAAATCCCTTTAAAAGAAGTTGGTATATATATTCTTTCTTCTCCTGTTATATTAGATTGAAAAGATTGGAGAAGATTTGAATCTGACACTTCATTCAGGTAGACATTTACTTTCAGATCTTTTACTCCAATAAATTTTCTTTCAACTTTTGTTTTTGTGGTTACCAGCACATAAGGAATATTATTCTGCGGTTGATAATAGGTAACATTTAATTGCAATTCCTTTTTTTCATTTTTTGTTGAATCCTGGGCAAAACAAACAATGCCGGCCAGCAATAATGTCATTAAAATAAGTCCCGTTTTATTTTTGAGCAGTTTCCATGTTCGTCGGTTAATGTTTTATAAATTGATATTACAGGAAATATTCTTGCTAATAGTGTAATGATCAGCAAGGCACCTGCTAATGAACCCATCGCAATAGCCCATTCTTGCCAGCTGGGGAAATAATGACTGTATCTTTCAGGAGCATCATGCTTTGGCAAAAATGGATGAAGCAATGTTGGAGTAACTATAAGATAACGTTTAAACCATGCACCGATCACTACCATTACCCCGGCAATAAACATTGGCAATGGTTTTCTTCCTTTCTTAAATAAGATGATAATAATTGGAATGATCATTCCAATGAAGATGGCAAACCAGAATAAGGGTGCAAATTCACCAGCAAACAATTCAGTCAAATGTGCTTCTTCCGGCTTTTTTCATTTTGAAAGCAGGTACCAGGTATTCATTCACATTAAAAATAGAGATACAACAAGGCCAGCATCACTAATATTCTTCCCATTTTTTCAAAATGCATTTCAGTTATATATTCTTCTAATTTATATACGCGGCGAAAAACATACATGGCAACAACTACACCGCCTGCACCAACTAAAAATGCACCGGAAACAAAATAGGCTCCAAAGTTGGTGCTGTCCCAACCAGGTCTGTAAGTAGTAGCAAATAACCAGGAAGTAACGGTGTGTATGCAAAATGCTACAGGGATAATAATGATACAAAGAATAGTAATTGATCTGATTCCTTATTTTTTCCTGTGCATCTGTTCCTTTCCAATATGAGCCGAGCCATTTGTACAATTTTGCAAATGGTTTACCTACCATTTCTTTTGCATTGATCATGATCCTGATATCCGGAAGCAAAGTGATATATAATAAAAATAAACTGATACAGAAATAAGTGGTGATCACAATCACATCCCACATGATCGGAGATTGAAGGCGACCATGTGTAAATAAATTTACAAGTCGTTCCGGCCGTCCCATATCGACAATGATAATCAGCGACGCAAAAGTGATGGCTGATACAGCGATCATTTCAGAGATCCTTGTCAATGGTGTACGCCACTTGAACATCGCTTAACCGGAAAATAGCAGTGATCAATGATCCGACAAGGCTGATAGCTACAAAGAATACAAAGTTGGAAATATAAATACCCCATGAAGCATAGTCACCCATGTTGGTTACAACCAAACCATTTTTCAATTGCAGGAAATATGCATAAGCCCCGATAAGACATATTATGATCAAAGAAGCCGGTCCATATTTTTCCCCTGAGCCCGAATTTTTGTGGCAACAGATCATGGATAACTTTATTCAGCAGTAAGTATGTTTTGAATTTTCCACAATAAAAATTTTTATGATTTAGATTTAGCTTCTTCTAATATTTTCTTACGTTCTTCGTCTCTTTAATCCTCTTCAAATTTGAAATTCCTGTTTACTGGTGGCAGATAATATACACTTGGTTTTGTACCAAGATCTTCCATCAATCTATAGCCTGCTTTATCACGGATCAAATCACTGAAGCGGAAAGTTTCTGTTCCGTTTGTTACTAGTATCTTCATTCATATCTCCAAAAGAAAATACACCGTTCGGGCATGCTGATACGCAGTGTGGCAATTCACCTTTTCTTGCCATATCAGGACAGAAATCACATTTGCCTACTGTTCCTTTCTTTTGTGGAATACTTGTTTCGCAGGAGTAATGTTGATGCTCCACTTCTGCTGGTAAGTCAGGTTCTTCCCAATTAAATACCCTGTGTTGAATAAGGACATGCAGCCATACAAAAACGACAACCAATACAACGATCACTATCAATCAATACAATTCCATCCTGTCTTTTAAATGTTGCATCAACCGGGCAAACTTTTACACAAGGAGGTTCATCGCAATGCATGCAGGTGGTAGGTTGCCAATAAGGAGCGGTATGTTCTGCATCCTGCATAGGATGTACTTTTATCCAGTTTTGCCCTGCATCCTGTACTAAGTGAGCATGGTTGCAGGAGTGATTGACATGCTTTAACATTTTTGCAACGGGAAAGATCAATTACCATTACAAATTTTTTCCTGCAATTCCTCTTCTTGCTTCACTATTTGATATCTGTGGCAGATCCGGAACAGGTTTCAGTAAAGCTTTATCCATTTCAATGATCTCACCAGTCTGCAGAAAGCAATTTTACTTTTTCACCGGAAAGAGTTACCTGCTGATCGGTATCGGTGTCAAAAGGATTTTTATCCGAACAACCCACGGCAGCAGTTGCCAGCAGGCCAGTAACTAAAAATCTCTTCTTGAATTTTTTTCCATTGTAATTATATTAAAACGTTGGTTTATTTTTTACCCAGGTAATAACATCTTTGTCAGAAACTTTTACACCTGTTTTTTGATCTTGCTTATATCTACTTCAACAAGTTTTCCATCTTCTGTAAGCATTTTGGCAGTAGTAGCAACAGGAATACAAGGAATTGCGCTTTTGTTTTTTAGGTATGATAAACTTTAATACAGAGATAGTAGAGAGAACACCTAAACCTCCCCATAAAAATTTTCTTCTTGTTGAGTTTTTTGATTCGTTTCCATTTCAAAATTTTTATTCATTATTAGGAGTGTAAGATAGACTCCGGGAAAAAAAGACAACTGTATCTTAGTCAATTTATAATATGATTATTATCACATGCTGATGAAACATTTATCCACTATCTATAAGGCTTCATATAAATAAAAAAACCGCTGGATTTTTTTCACAGCGGTCTGGTAAAGAAGCATCAGGAAATTATTTTTTTGAAAGTCCTTATATAATTAACAAGGCTCCATCTGTCATCTGCATCAGGTATTTTCTTTTTAAAACTTGGCATATCATCTCTGCCTTCTGATGATTTGTAGAAAATAGAACCATCGCTTTGTGATTGAACATCGGCTTTTGAAAAATCACCTGGTTCGGTTTTTAATTGTGAAGCTTTTAGGTCCATCACCCATTCCTTTTGCACCATGGCATGATTTGCAATGTTGTCCCCATAATTCTCTTCCATCTGCAATAGATTCAGCATTTGAGGCAACTGGGATTTTTTCATTGTCTTATAGTTGTCTGGAACAGGCCATGGTTTTTTTCCTGAAGGTTTTATAAAGTAAAGCTGGCTCCGAGTATCCCGATAAAAATGGCAATGATAAGTACGTAAGTTTTCATTTTTATTATTTTTTAAGTTATCAATTTTTTGTGATGAAGTAAGATCTTCTGATAAAGAACTAAACTGATGTAAAAGTATTGGAGAGCTTTTTTAGGTCTATTGACGATGATAGATGACTTGTATGATTTTAATCATGTATATACTTGATTTTCAATTCTTCACTTTTTAATCTATGGCCAACCCAGCCGAATTCTGGTGAATTAACATGACTCTGTTGATAACTGTTAGATATAGTATATGAGCAAGGTCAGGTAGATCTCTGCAATGTGTCATAAGAATGTCAGTAGCCCACAGTTAGTTTTGATTTCGAAGTTTTGAAATTGTTTGTGATATACCCTCGATTTGAGAATTATTAAAAATAGATTTTATGAAAAGAATTTCCTCCTTAAAAACAAAGTACTTATTTTATTAATTGGATTTCTTCTCTCAATTACCATTATTCAATGTACCAAAACAGGTGTAATGGCTGAACAGCTAAACAGGAAATATTTCGCCTGACTCAACAGTGCTTTGCTGCTTTTTATGATTTTACAAAGATCAACCCCAGTGATGTTGTTCCTGATTTCAATGATAGCATCGCAAGCAAGGGAGTGCAAAAGCATTATAAAAGAATATTGCGGAATTTCTACTTGTCATGGAGGTCCGATCAATCCTAAGCTTTCAACATATGAGGAGATAACCAGTCTTGTAGTTCCGGGAAACCCTGAAGCAAGTAAGTTGTGGAACCTGTTAACAACAAATGATCTTAATAAAGCAATGCCGCCGGTAAATGCAGTTCATGAAGTGGCGCCAGGCGATAAACTAAAAATTTATAACTGGATAAAAATGGAGCTAAAACTTCACCTGATATTGCAGACTTCAGACCAGCAGCTATACGCATTATTACAACGGGATGCACTTCTGGTAATTGTCACAACATAGCGACCGTCGCTACAGGTTCATGGGCAAGAAAAAGGTTTGATCGCTGTTACATCAGCCGATACCACAACATTTGCTTGATCAGGCCCCCCAAGGTGTAACTTATTATCGCCCAGCTTTCATAAATGTCACATTACGCAACCAGGTTTGGAATGCTTACAAAGACAGCGTAAGAAAGTTTTACAGTGATACAATTGCTTTTGCAAGTTTTCAGGCCTTACAAAACATTTAGCACCTCCTGTTGTTTCTTCAAGTGTTCGTGGCTCATTAAGTTCTTATGAGTGATATTCTTTTGGACATTAATTATCCAAAGGCTTTACGAAGCAACAGTACTGTAGTATATAGCAGCAATGGAAATAATTTTTATGTAAGAGGAAATAATCTGAATTCAACAAGTTCACTCGTTTCAAGAATTGATTCCACCATGCTTCTTGCAAATCCATTTACAGGAGTATTCATGACTTCACACCAGGGATGATATGGCTTATAGTGATGGCGGTCTTACCAGGAATGATATTGCTCTTATTAAGGCCTGGTATTTTGCTGATCCTAATATTCCGGATATATGGAAATATGGAGTTGGTAATGCAGGTATTTATAAGTATAGGAAATCCGGAACCATTATCAAGAAATAAATTATAAATAAAAAATACCAGGTATATGAAAAAAGGAATCATCTTAACAACGCTAACAGGATTACTGGTAATATATATATCATCTTGTTACAATAATAAATCAGACATACCGAGCCTACTGAAAGTATCTTTTTGAGGGATGTTGTCCCAGTGGTTGACACTGCGGAGCCTGTGGCTGCCATAACAATGTAAATGCAAACAGTGCCAATAATAACGCAAATTGCATTCTCATTGCCGGATACCGTAATAAACGGTCAAATAGTAAGAAGACTCTAAATCAGATGCAATAGTGGCAAGTGGGTTGATACAATTGCGAAATGGGCAAATGATATAATTCCTCATCCGGGCGGCGGCAATGTTTTCCTGATGAAAATCAAAAAATACTATTCAGGAAATGGAAAGAACAGGGACAACCTTACGATGGAGGTGAAATAGTATGTGATGTTACCGGCAGTATTAAATACTCAACACATATAGTTCCTATTTATAATGGCACATGCAAGTCTGCAGGCTGTCATGGTGGTCGTGGCCGGTTCTTGATTACAACAAGATGGTCGCAGACAAAAATACTTTATTAGCCATGATGAATAGTGGCGTGAAGCAGCAGCCATCCGGGTGGTGTGTGGATCGGTTTGATCATCCTGCGTCCACCAATACCTTTAAGAAACATGGATCGTTACAGGGACAACCTCAATAATTTATTCATCCAACAACGGAAAAGAAACATTTATAATTTAAAAAAGCTGATATGAAAAGATATTATCACTTTTAGTTTTTACCCAGCATTCTTTCTTACTTCTTTTCGGACAGGATAGCCTGGCTGATGCGACAGTTGTAAAGCCGAAAAAAAGAAGGTCAAAGCGACTTTTTAATTCCAGCCATATAATTAATATGCACAGCGTTGAAATAGTCCCAAAAGGAACTCTCAGTTTATGATTGCACACCATTTTGGAGTGATATGGAATGTTAGAGCAGGATGCTCAGAGTCAGAACTTCTGGCCCAGGTATTTGGTTTTTAACTCTGGTATTGCGCATACCTACCTGTCATTTGATTATTCTCCGGCAAATTTTGCTAATGTTTGGATTTGCTTTAACCGGCAATTCAATGTTTGAGGGATGCGGCAAAATTTAAGATCTTGAAGCAAGCTGGGTAAACAGAACAGCCCGGTTTCGATCGGATGGATCTCACTGGTAAATATCGATGCCCAATCGAATCCTAAAGTCGATACGATCGAGGCAAATAAACTGGGCTGGAATAAATTCACCTATATGCATCAGTTAATGATAGCCCGAAAGTTTTCAAAAAGTTTTTCATTACAGATCATGCCGACATATATTCACTATATTATAGTACCGTATGGAATGGAGAACAGCAATGATATTTTTTTCTTTAGGCATGGGGGCAAAATACCAGCTTTCACCAAATAAATAAGGCATTGACATTTGAATATTCCCACCAATTCAACATGTATGAGAATGTAATTACTAAACCGGGAATATAGTTAATTATTGAACCTGATCTGTTGGCACTTGGTCTTAATTCAATACCGGCGGACATGTTTTCCACTTTGTTGGCAAACACAACGACTAAGTTACAAACATTGAACAGTTTACCAGGAATACACAAACTTTATTAAAGATGGAAAATTCCTTTGTCTTCCTTATCCTTTACATTCTTTGTGATGATGCGGATGAATTTTGCTGCAATGCTAAGATCTCCAAAGATCATTTTATGAAAATCTTCACGGGGTATTTGCATGATCTCTGCATCTTCAAGTATAATAGCGCTGTCATCATAATTTTTATCTTCGATCAAAGCAGGATAACCTATGAAATCTCCTTCACTAAAAAGATCGGTTATGTATTCTTTACCATCTTCATGTGTTTTAAAACCTTTCACTTTTCCTTTCACTACATAATATAAAAGTTTGGGCCGCTTTCCTTCCTGGTAGAGAGATTGTTTTTTATTATACGATTCGACGTTGTATTGATCAGCAAGTTGCTTCATTAGCCCACTGTCTTTTACATCTTTTATGAATTGCGATAAGCCTTGCTGCGATGAAGCATATTTATTACCAAGTATCTCTGTTTTTTTAGTCGCATTTCAATTGCATTCAACAGCTCAATATCTTCAAACGGTTTAGTAACATAATCATCGGCACCCATTTCCATTCCTTTGCGGAAATCACTTCTTTCTGTTTTTGCTGTTAAAAAATAAAGGGAATAGCTTGTGTAGTTCTCATTTTTCCTTAGCATATGAAGCACACCATATCCATCCAGTTCGGGCATCATAATATCACAAACAATTACATCAGGTTTTTCTTTAACGGCAATATCAACTCCCTTTTTCCCATTTTCAGCGGTAAAAGTTTTGTACCCGGCAAGGTCTAATATCTCTGCTGTGTTTTCCCTGATGTCTTTATTATCTTCTATAACAAGAATTGATTTCATGAGTTATTATTTGTAACGTTTGGAAATGTTATGGTGATAGAAGTGCCTTTTCCCAATGTGCTTTGTAAATTTACAGTTCCATTGATCAGGTCAAGATATCTTTTTACAATGTGAAGGCCAAGTCCTGTTCCTTGTATATTAGTAACGTTTGATGCCCTGTAAAACATGGTGAATAAATGCTCCTGGTCTTTTTGGGAAATGCCAATTCCTTTATCTGCTACTGTTATTATATTTTTTTCACTGTCACTCTTTGCCGAAATTGTAATAGGTGAATCTTCTTGTGAAAACTTTAGCTGCATTGCTTATCAGGTTGATCAGGATATTTCTCAACAATTTTTTATCGGCATTTATCTTTTCCTCTCCTTCATATTTAAAATTAAATTTTTGCCCGGGCTTCAATACTACTTTCACATCTGACTAATGTCTCAGCGATCATTTCCGGAAGGTTAAATTCATGTGGGTCGGTGCTGATGCGACCTTCATCAAGTCTTTCCTAATGAAAGAAAATCCTCCAAGAATATCATTAAGATGTTTTACAGAATCTTTGATCCGGTCAATATGTTTATTCTTTTTTCCTGTTCATCTTCTTTTGATATATTTTGAGATGCAATAGCTGCTGAAGATAATACGGCACTGAGCGGCGTTCTGAACTCATGGGAGGCCATGGAAACAAAACGAGCTTTTTATTTCATTCAACTGTTTTTCTTTATCCAACGCTTCATGAAGTTCTGTTTGTGATTGTTCCAGTTTTTCCAGGGCTTCTTGGAGAATATGTGTTCGTTCATCTACCTTTTTTCAAGTTCAGTATTGAGTTTGCGGATCTCAAAAGTGACTTTTTCTAGTTCATTTTGTTTCTTTACCAGAGTTCTGCTCGAGCTCTTTTCTTAAAGTAATATCAACGATAAATGCGATGACAAAAAGCTCATCATCCTTTTTGTAATGACTTAAACTTATTTCAACCGGAAACTCCTCTCCATTTTTTTAATGCAAACAGATCTCTGTCCTGGCGCCCATAGAACGATTTGAAGGATTTTTATGAAAGCCTTCACGCAATGCCTTGTGGACTGTGTCTGAAAGTTCCGGGAATTAAAACTTCAACCGGAAGATCTATTTAATTCATTGGTCGCATAACCAAACATTCTTTTCTGCTGCAGGATTTGCAAGCTACTATATGTCCTTGTCCATTCGTAAGAATAATTCCTTCCGTTGCATTCTCAAATAGCGATGTCATGTGTGCCTGGCCAAGCATAGAATAAACTGCATAAAGTATTTGACCTCAAAGTAGCCAATGTAGCTATAAAGAATAAAATGAAAGATTGCCATGAGTTTTATACTAAACCATTTTCGGCTCACACATTTCTATAAATGTTCTTACGCCTTCCATGATAGGAATCACATTTTCTTTTTCACATGATCAAAATCTGTGAGCATTGCTTTTTTTCTCAACAGAGCAATACGTAACTGAACGAAGTACAA
>ERZ1370068.1177-contig-11074_pt1 | contig 25868 bp, 40 predicted proteins | sample MGYA00561227_ERZ1370068 | MGnify/ENA primary metagenome ERZ1370068 (study PRJEB38410, sample SAMEA6850437) | metagenome | study: Metagenomic assessment of the ecological functions of the soil: analysis of the soil microbiota associated with the...
GGGATTCTTCCAGGACGCGGACCCCGCCGCCATGCGGCGCATGATCGACCTCGACGTGCGCGCGGTGGTGGATCTCACGCGCGCTTCTCTTCCAGGCATGCTCGCCCGCCGGTCATGGCGGCGTGCTCAACGTCGCATCCTTGATGGGTTTCATGCCGGTGCCCGTATGAGGCGGTTTACGCCGCGTCCAAGGCCTTCGTGCTGTCTTCTCCAAGGCGCTGGCGTACGAGACCATGGGGCACCGGGGTGACAATCTCGGTGGTGGCCCCGGGCGTGGTAGCGACGGCGCTCCACGCAAAGGCCGGCGGCCTGAATTCCCGCTACCTCCTTGGTTTCCCGCCTGGACGCCCGAGCAAGTGGCCAAGCTCGCCTATCGGCGCTTCAAGCGCGGCTGGTCGGTGACCCTGCCGGGGATCGGCAACAAGCTCGGCGCGTTCGTCGTGCGCTTCGTTCCGGACTTTGCGCTCGTGCCGCTGATGGGTTGGCTTCTTCAGGGTGCGCGACGATCAAGGCAATGTGCTGTGGCCGCGGCCCCTGCCCAAGCCGCCGGAGAGCAAGCGCGCGCCAGAGAGCCGCCAAGCTCAAAGCCGCGGACTAGGTAAGTCTCCAATAGTCAAACGTCGGAGCACGACCCCAGATCATGGCCATGAGAATAATGACGCCGAACCAGGCAACTATCTGTGAACGGAACGCCCAGCGACATCTCAGCGGCCGGCGAGATAAGCGCCGTCGAGCGCTTTGTCCTGGTCCGTGTAGTCGATGCTCAGCGCGATGACGCCGAAGGCAAAACCATCGAGACCAGCGTGAAATAGGCGACGACGATCAGCTTGAGGCCCATTCGTATCCCCCTCGAGGGAACCGTACCCAGCCAGCCCTTTACAGGACGTGAATCCGGTCGGCCCGCAGCCCTAGCCACGCTCGGGCTCGAAGCCAGCATCCCGAGACGCGCGGCGCTTCAATGTACTTTTGAAAGTGGATGGTGGAGCCGGACGGGATCGAACCGACGACCTCAGCAGTGCGATTGCTGCGCTCTCCCAACTGAGCTACGGCCCCAGGATTGAGGCGCCATTTAGGGATCGGCCTTCCGGCCTGTCAAGGCAGGCCAAGGCAGGGTGCCATAGGGGTTGCCCTCATCGCTCGCCTCTCCGCTAGATGATGCGTCCGCGAGGAGAGGGTTCATGGCTCCATTGATCGGTTTCATCGTTCTTGTCATCGACCTCTATATCTGGGTCGTGATCGCCAGCGCGATTTTGAGCTGGCTCGTCGCCTTCAATGTGGTCAACACGAACAACCGGTTCGTGCTGTCGATCGCCGACATGCTCTACCGGCTGACCGAGCCGGCACTGCGGCCGATCCGCAGCATCCTGCCCAATCTCGGCGGCATCGACATTTCGCCGGTGATCCTGATCCTGCTTCTCCTGTTCGTCCGCGACGTGGTGCTGCTCGGCTGGCTCGCGCCGGCGGTCATCCCGTCAACTTGAGCGCGCGCTGCGATCAAGCCTCTCGCGCTGTCTTTGCGCCGCAGCCGCGACGGCGTGACTATTCCCGTGCGGCTGACACCAAAATCTAATCGCGACGAAGTCGCCGGCGTCGAGGATCATGCCGGCGAATGCGTGTTGAAGGCGCGCGTGCGCGCGTTGCCGGAGGCCGGCCGCGCCAACGACGCGCTCGAAACGCTGATCGCGACGCTGGCTTGGGCTTCCGCCATCCACCGTCACCGTCGCCCATGGCGGCAAGTCGCGCCTGAAGCAAGTCGCGGTCGCAGGCGATGGCGATGCGCTCGCCCGCCTGATCGCTCAGCGTGTTGCTGAGTTAGCCTGACTAGAGCTCTACTCGATCTCTGCGACGATCGCCTCGGCTGCGGCGCGAGGGTCAGGCGCCGCGGTGATCGGACGCCCAACCACGAGATAATCGGCGCCGGCAGCAATGGCGCTTGCCGGGGTCGCGACCCGCGCCTGGTCTTGGGTTGCGCCGCCTTGAGGCCTGATGCCCGGCGTGACGATGAAGCACCCTCGTGCCGGCGAGCGCTCGACGGATCGCCGCGGCGCTCGAGCCCGGAGGCGACGACGCCGTCGAAGCCGGCCTCCTGCGCCAGCATGGCCCGATAGACAGCACGAGCTCGCCAGGCGGGATGGTCGGTGCCCTGCTGCACGAGATCGTCGCGGCTCGAGATTGGTCGAGCACCGTGACGCCGAGCAAGCTTGAGTCTGGTTCCGCCCGTCCGCGCACCGCGGCATCGAGCGTCTTCCGGTCCAGCGCGTGCACGGTGAGGAACTCAGCGCCGGTGCGGGCGATCGAAGCGGTGGCGCGCTCGACCGTCGCCTCGATGTCGAGCAGCTTGGCGCGTCGATGAACACGCGGTTCCCGCGCGAGGCAAGCTCGCTTGCGAGCGCCATGCCGCCTGCGAACAACAGCTCAAGGCCGATCTTGTAAACGCCGACGCTGTCTTGCAGCGCATCGATCAGCGCCCGCGCTTGCTCCGCGCCTGGCACGTCGAGCGCCACGATCAGCCGATCGCGTGCGTGGGCCGTCACGCGGCGAACCTCTTGGCGGCGATCGCGAGCTTCTCCACGACGTCCTTCAGCATGGTCTGCTGCGCCTTGTCCTTGAGGCTGCCGTCTGCCTCGAAGGCGTCGTTGGCGCGGGGCAGCGCGAGCTGTTGCGGGATCACCGTGGCGCCGACGCCGACTTCGAGAATCTGCCTGAGAGTGAGCAGGCTGCGCATGGCGCCGTAATAGCCTGGCGAGGCGCCGCTGATGGCGAACACCCGCGTCTTGTAGACCTCGAGCCCGGTCTCGCCCTTGGCTCTGACCCGCGTCACCCAGTCGATGGTGTTCTTGAGGAGCGCCGGGATCGAGGAATTATATTCGGGAGTCGCGATGAACACGCCCTGATATTCGGCGAGCAGCGCCTTGAACTCGGCGGCTTTCAGCGGCGGTCCTTCGTTGGCCTCGAGGTCGCCGTGATAGAGCGGCATGGGATAGTCCCTGAGGTCGACGAACACCCCTTCGATGCCGTTGGCGGTGGCGATGTGCTGGGCGAGGCTGGCAAGCTTCTTGTTGTAGGAGCCCTCCCGCGTGCTGCCGGCGAAGAACAAGAGCCGCATCCGTTCACTCCTCCCGTCGCGGTCCCGCGCCAGACTTCGCACTCTACGCGATTTGCGCGGGATATGCGCCGATATGCGCGGAAAATGCGCTGAATTGTGCGGATATAGCGAGGATCTACGCGGACAAGCGCGGAGCCGCTACTGGCCCTCGAAGAATTCCTTCACGCGGGCGAAGAAACCGGTCGACGCCGGGCTCGTGCTCTCGTTCGAGGCGTTCTCGAACTCCTTCAGCAGCTCCGCTGCTTGCGGGTGAGGCTCTTCGGCGTCTCGACCTCGACCTGGATGTAGAGGTCGCCCTGCTGCTTGGACCGCAGCACCGGCATGCCCTTCGACTTGATGCGGAACTGCTTGCCGCCCTCGGTGCCCTCCGGGATCTTCACCTTCGACTTGCCGCCGTCGATGGTCGGCACCTCGATCTGGCCGCCAGAGCGCGGCGGTGGTCATGGCGATCGGCACGCGGCAGAACAGGTCGGCGCCGTCGCGCTGGAAGAACTCATGCGGCTTGATGGAGAGGAAGATGTAGAGGTCGCCGGCGGGTCCGCCGCGCAATCCCGCCTCGCCTTCGCCGGCGAGCCTGATGCGCGTGCCGTCTTCGACGCCGGCCGGGATGGTCACCGAGAGGGTGCGCTCGCGGGTGACCCGGCCCGAGCCGTTGCAGGCCGGGCACGGCGTTTCGATCACCTCGCCGCGTCCATGGCAGGAGGGACAGGTGCGCTCGATGGTGAAGAAGCCTTGCGCCGCGCGCACCTTGCCGATGCCGCCGCAGGTGCGGCAGGTCGTTGGCGCGGTGCCCGTCTTGGCGCCTGAGCCGGTGCAGGCCTCGCAGGTGACGGATGTCGGCACGCGGATCTGCGCCGTCTTGCCTTCATAGGCTTCGGCGAGCGTGATCTCCATGTTGTAGCGAAGGTCGGCGCCACGTTCGCGCGCCGAGCGCTGGCGCGGCCGCCTCTGGCCCATGAACTCGCCGAACAGATCGTCGAACATGGCCGACATGGAGGCTGAGAAGTCGGCGCCGAACCCGTGCGGGTGGCCGCCCATGCCTCCCATGCCGCTTCTCGAAGGCGGCGTGGCCGAAGCGGTCATAGGCCGCCCGCTTCTGCGGGTCCTTCAGCGCCTCGTAGGCTTCGTTGACTTCCTTGAAGCGCTTCTCCGAGGTGGTGTCGCCGTTGCAAGTGTCCGGGTGGCACTCCTTGGCGAGACGGCGAAAGGCGGCCTTGATCTCCTGATCGGAAGCCGCTCTCCTACACCCAATACGTCGTAATAATCTCGCTTCGTCATGCGCCCCATCCGGCCTTCCACACCAGCCCGCCCACCGCTGGCGGCGGCGCTTAGCCTCTTCTCTTGGGCTTGCGGCCCGAGGCTGCACGGAGACGTGCAAGCCTCACGCCAACGCCTACAGTGCTACTTATGCTGACTTCTTGCTGTCGTCGTCCTTGACCTCCTCGAAGTCGACGTCGACCACATTCTCCTTGCCGTCGCCACCTTCGGAGGGCCTCCACCGCCGCCCGCGGCGGCTGCGCCCTGGCTTGCCTGATAAAGCGCTTCGCCGAGCTTCATCGAGGCCTGCGCCATGGCGTCGACCTTTTGCTTGATGAGGTCCTTGTCCTCGCCTTGCAGCGCGGTCTTGAGATCGGCAAGCGCCGGTTTCCACCACGCCCTTGTCGGCCGCCGGGACCTTGTCGCCGTAGTCCTTGAGCATCTTCTCCGTGGAGTGCACCAGCGCCTCGCCCTGGTTCTTCATCTCGACCAGCTCGCGACGCTTCTTGTCCTCCTCGGCGTGGGCTCTCGGCTTCCTTGACCATGCGGTCGATGTCGGCCTCGGAGAGGCCGCCTGACGCCTGGATGCGGATCTGACTGCTCCTTGCCGGTGGCCTTGTCGGTTGCCTGGACGTTGACGATGCCGTTGGCGTCGATGTCGAAGGTGACCTCGATCTGCGGCACGCCGCGCGGCGCCGGCGGAATGCCGACGAGATCGAACTGGCCGAGCAGCTTGTTGTCGGCCGCCATCTCGCGCTCGCCCTGGAAGACGCGGATGGTGACCGCGTTCTGATTGTCCTCGGCGGTCGAGAACACCTGGCTCTTCTTGGTCGGGATCGTGGTGTTGCGGTCGATGAGGCGCGTGAACACGCCGCCCAGCGTCTCGATGCCGAGCGACAGCGGGGTGACGTCGAGCAGGAGCACGTCCTTGACGTCGCCCTGCAGCACGCCGGCCTGGATCGCGGCGCCGATGGCCACCACCTCGTCAGGGTTCACGCCCTTATGCGGCTCGCGGCCGAAGAAGGTCTTCACCGTCTCGACCACTTTCGGCATGCGCGTCATGCCGCCGACGAGAACCACCTCGTCGATCTCGGCGGCCTTCAGGCCGGCGTCCTTCAACGCGTTCTGGCAAGGCCCGACCGTCTTCTGAATGAGATCGTCCACCAGGCTCTCGAGCTTGGCCCGGGTGAGCTTCATGGTGAGATGCTTCGGGCCCGACTTGTCGGCGGTGATGAAGGGCAGGTTGATCTCGGTCTGCGTCGTCGACGACAGCTCGATCTTGGCCTTCTCGGCGGCCTCTTTCAGGCGCTGCAGCGCGAGCTTGTCGCTGCGCAGATCGATGCCCTGCTCCTTCTTGAACTCGTTGGCGAGATAGTCGACGAGGCGCATGTCGAAATCCTCGCCGCCGAGGAAGGTGTCGCCATTGGTCGACTTCACCTCGAACACGCCGTCGCCGATCTCGAGGATCGAAATGTCGAAGGTGCCGCCGCCAAGGTCGTAGACGGCGATGGTCTTTGGCCTGTCTTCTTGTCGAGGCCGTAGGCGAGCGCGGCCGCGGTCGGCTCGTTGATGATGCGCAACACTTCGAGGCCGGCGATCTTGCCGGCGTCCTTGGTCGCCTGGCGCTGAGCGTCGTTGAAATAGGCGGGCACGGTGATGACCGCCTGCTCGACCTTCTCGCCGAGATAGGCTTCCGCCGTCTCCTTCATCTTCTGCAGGATGAAGGCCGGAGATCTGCGAGGGCGAATATTTCTTGCCGTCGGGATTCGACCCAGGCGTCGCCGTTAGTCGGCGCGCGACGATCTTGTAGGGGACGAGGCTTCTTGTCCTTCTCGACCATCGGGTCGTCGTAGCGGCGTCCGATCAGGCGCTTGATGGCGAAGAAGGTATTTTCGGGATTGGTGACCGCCTGGCGCTTGGCGGGAAGTCCGACCAGTCGCTCGCCGTCGTCGGTGAAGGCAACCATCGAGGGCGTGGTGCGCATGCCTTCGGCATTCTCGATGACTTTGGGGTTCTTCCCTCCATCACGGCGACGCAGGAATTCGTGGTGCCGAGATCGATACCAATTACTTTCGCCATCCGTAGCCTCTCTTTCTGGCAGACCGTCCGGGCCCTTCACTCGGCACCCGTTAACACTGACGCGCGCCGCGCATGCAAAATCGCGTGGCGTCGGTCCCCAATACTATCGGCGCGCCCGCCGACTCATCCGGCGGGGTTCCCGCGGTTATATAAGAGCCAAGCATTTGGGCCGCAAGGAGAAGCGCGGGCTTGGGCCCCGATCAACTTGCGGTTCTCATCAGCAACACGCTTCCAGGCGGCGATCAGCACCGGCGTCAAGCAGTAATAGCGTCCATCGGCGCCTGCCTCCGTCATCGTCGGTGCGGAATTGCCGAGGCCCGAGCTGGGTCGGCGAGGCCAAGCTCGGCGGCCGCCGCATAAAGACCGTCATAAACCCCGATCAGCATGTGTCGCGATTTGCGTGAGCGGCAGGAACTGTACCGCGGCATAAGTGCCGTCAGGAATCCCGAGCCCTGCCGCCTCGAATTGCGCCGGCAGCTGACGCCCGGCGCGCATGTTGCGGCCGTGCCCTGAACACGCCCTCGAACAGTCGATTGAACTCGCCCATGGCCGGGCAGGTCGGCTCGACGGCGATGGCGCCGAAATCGAACTCCTGTGCCACCACCACGCCGCCCGGCTTGGTCCAGGCCGACATCTTTTCGAGGATGGCGACCGGATCGCGCATATGCATGAGCAGGAGCCGGCAGAAGGTGAGGTCGAACGGCGCGCCGGCGCGGTGCCTCGAGCTTGAGGAGATCGGCTGTCGATCTGCTCGAACTCGAGCGCCACCTTCGCGGCGGAGATCTTGCGAGCGCTTCGGCGCCGAGCGCGCCGTCGATCTCGATGCCGGTGACCGCGGCCCTGCGGTCCCACGCGATCGGCCATCAGCCGCATCACCGCGCCCGGGCCTGAGCCGACGTCGAGGCAGCTCATGCCTGGTCCAGAGCCCGACGGCGGTCAAGCACATGCGCCGTGGCCGCTTGCCACATGCGGGCCTGATCGCGCAGACGCTGATATTCTTTCGCGTCGCGCGTATGCACGTAACCGTCGGGGTTGGCTTTGCGGCTTTTCGCCATCGGTCGCCTCGAGAGTACCGGTAAATGCGCAGTATGGCGGATCGTAGGACGGCCTCGAGGTCGAGGCAAAGTGTGGCCTTGGAATTATCTGCCGGGAAACACTCGATGGACGCCCGAGCAAGCGGAGCTGTTGCTGGAGCTCCGCGCGGTGATGGCGAAGCGCCGCTGTTCACGCCCACCATGCCGCGCTCAGGCAAGCCGATGTCGGTGCGCATGACGAATTGCGGCGCCGCTCGGCTGGGTCACCGACAAGGAGCAGGGCTATCGCTACCAGGCGACCCATCCGGTCACGGGCAAGCCCTGGCCGGCGATGCCGCAGGCGCTGCTCGATCTTTGGCGAGAGGTCGCGAGCTATCCGCGCCGACCCAGAGGCCTGCCTCGTCAATTACTACGTGCGGCGAGCGCCAAGATGGGGCTGCATCAGGACAAGGACGAGGAGGACTTCGCCGCCCCGGTGGTGTCGGTGTCGCTCGGCGACAGCGCCGATCTTCCGCGTCGGCGGCCTCGCGCGAAAGACCCGACGCACGCGTTCGAGCTCAAGTCAGGCGATGTCGTTGTGCTCGGCGGCGACGACCGGCTTGCTTATCACGGCATCGACCGCATCCTCCGCGGCACCTCCGACTCTGTTGCCCGAGGGCGGCCGCCTCAATCTGACGCTGCGCCGGGTGACGAAGCCTGGTTAGTGCTTGTTGTGCGGGCCCCTGCCGGATGACCGCCGCGCGGTGGCTCGCCACGATGCGGCTCACCGCGATGCGGCTCGCACGTGGTCGCCCGGCCTCTCGCTGCAGGTCCGCTGCCCGGGAAATCGTCATTGGCGGCTTTCCGCGCCGCGGCTCCGTCGCCGGCGCTGCGCTCGGCGCCGCCTGCTTTGGCGCCGCCTTGGCCACCGCCACCAGCGCCGGCCTGAGACAGCGGTCGCCGATCGCATAGCCAGCCTGCATCACGTCGACCACGGTGCCTTCCGGGACGTCGGCGTTCTGCACCTCGTACATCGCCTGATGGCAGTTGGGGTCGAAGCGCTGACCGAGCAGGATCGATGCGGGTGACGCCGTGGCGCTCGAGCACGTTCAGGAGCTCGCGCTCGGTGCAGCTCCACGCCATCGAGGAAGCTTTTCAGCGCCGGGATCCTGCGCCGCGGCATCGGCCGGCACGTGCTCGATGGTGCGGCTGGAGATTGTCGCCGACCGTGAGCACGTCGCGGGCGAAATTGGAGATGGCGTAGCGCGCGTTGTCGGCCTTCTCGCGCTCCGGTGCGCCGGCGCAAGTTCTCCATGTCGGCCATGGTGCGAAGCAAGCGGTCGCGCATCTCGGCGTTCTCGGCCATGAAGCGCGGTCAGCTCGGCGCTCGCCTGGGCCGCAGCGGTCGGTGCCTCGGCGCTTCGGTATCGGCAGGTTCCGCCTGATCTTCGGGACGCCAGCGGGTCAGTCTTGTCGTCGGACATTGCGCTCTCTTAACGAAGGGATACCGGAACCTTTACGGGGATATCGACCGTGAGGCCCGAAAATCAAGGGACAAGGCGCCCAAGCAGCCTGGCCGTATAGTCCACCATGGGAATGATTCGGGCATAGTTGAGTCGCGTCGGGCCGATCACGCCGAGCACGCCCACGATCTTCTGCTCGGTGTCCTCGAAGGGCGACACGATCAGCGCCGAGCCTGACAGCGAGAACAGCTTGTTCTCCGATCCGATGAAGATGCGCACGCCCTCGGCGCGCTCGGCAAGCCCGAGCAGCTGGATCAGGTCCTTCTTGGTTTCGAGATCCTCGAACAGGAGCCGCACCCGCTCCAGATCCTCCATGGCGCGCACGTCCTCGAGGAGATGGGATCGCCCGCAACACGATGAGGCTCTTCTGCTCGTCGCCGCTGCCTGACCAGGTGGCAAGTCCCTCGGTGACCACGCGGGCGGTCAGCTCGTCGAGCTGGGCGCGGCGCTGCTCGATCTCCTTCTCGATGCGGGAGCGGGCCTCGGCCAAAGTCAATCCGGCGATGCGGGCGTTGATGTAGTTGGACGGCTTCGGCGAGCGAGGAGAACGGCAGGCCCTCGGGCAAGGCGATGATGCGGTTCTCGACATCGCCGTCCTCGCTCGACCAGCACGGCAAGCGCGCTGCCCGGCCCGAGATTGACGAACTCGACCTGCTTCAGCCGTCTTGCTCTGCTTGTCGACCAGCACCACGCCGGCGCAGCGCGAAAGCCCCGACAGCATGGCGCCGGCTTCGGCGAGGAGATTCCTCCACCGCGCGGTGGCGGCCATTGCCGGCGATGCGGGCTCTCGATGTTGACTGCGCTCCTCCTCGCTCACCTCGCCGATTTCGAGCAAGCCGTCGATGAACAGGCGCAAGCCCGATCTGGGTGGGAAGCCTGCCGGCGCTGGTATGCGGCGCGTAGATGAGGCCGAGCGTCCTCGAGGTCGGACATGACGTTGCGCACCGAGGCCGGCGACAGCGTCATGGGCAGCGCGCGGCTTAGATTGCGCGAGCCGACCGGCTCGCCGGTGGTGAGATAGGTCTCGACGATGCGCTTGAAGATCTCGCGCGAGCGCTCGTTGAGCTCGCGCAAGCCGACGGCTGCCGTCGCTCGCGGGCCGAAAGGCGTTGATGTCGGTGTGACGCATAACGCCCGAAATCTAGGACGGGCTCGGCCATGCGTCAAATCCGGTCATTCGGCAGGATGGCTAGTTGAGCGCGCGAACTCCGGCGGAACGGGGCGGAGAGCTCGTCAGGCGAGCCGAAATGGGCGAAGTAGCGGAGTTGATCGCCTCGACCGGCATGATGATGAAGACGTCGGTCGTGCCGAATTGGTGGTCGATGACGGCGCCGTCGCCAATATAGGCGCCGACCTGAGATAGCCCTTGATCAAGGGCGGCAGCGCCTTGAGCGCGGCGCGCGTTGACCGCGTCCGGCGGCATCATGTTCATGTCGACGCGGAGATGCTCATGCGCCTTGACGCGCCAGTCCTCCGGCGCGAGCGCGTTGTGGTAGAGAAAGCTCAAGCGCCGTGGCATGCGCCTGAGGATCGGTGCCGCTCGAAGCTCGCGCAGCCGATCATCGACGTCGGCGCCGTGCTCGCGCACATAAGACCACACGCCCTGCCAGAGCAGCTCGAGCGTGCGCTTGTTGCGGTAGGGCTTGAGCACGCAGGAGCGGCCAAGCTCCATGAAGCTGTAGCTCGGCGCCCTTCGCCCGGATCAGCGGCGCGATGTTGTATTCGCCTTGCGTGTAGAAGCCGTCATAGAGGTCGGCCACCTCCTGGCGCAGCACGCGATAGGTGCCGACCACTCGCGCCCGGCGCCAGCGGCGGCCATCATTGGGGTCGCCGCGGTCGATCACGAGCAGATGATCGAAGATGGGGTCGAAGGCGTCCTCGTCGCGGCGCGACAGCATGGCGAGCGCGCCGGGCACCGCCGACATCTCCTCGTAGAACACTTTGTAGCGGAGGCGCTGCGCCTGCCTGATCTCGCTCTTCTTGCGCGCGAGCCGCACTTCGAGGGAGCCGATGCGGCCGTAGATTTTCGGCGGATGCCAAGCCCCTAGGCGCCTCGGCCTCGACCGCCAGCGCCCGGTGAAGGGCAGCGAGACCTCCGTGCGAAGGCCGAAACGTCAGTCCTGGGAGCATGGGAAAGATCAAGCCTGGAAACATCGGGCCGCCGCGGAATCGCTCCGCGATGCGCCCGGGTGTCAGCTTCATTGCCATGTCTCAGCCAAGGCTCGCTGTGAATTGAGGCGGCCGCGCGACGCAACGCGACTGAAGCAACGCAACTGGCGCGGCAGCCCCGATTCGGCCACAACAAGGCCCGGTTAGCAAACCAATTCGAATACTGTGTGACAGTCTGGGGATATTGCGGGCGCGGTCGTGGCTTGTCCCAAGATATTGAGGCTCCAGAAGAATTTTACGCCGCGGCCTGCGCCCGGCGCAACGTCTCGCCGCGATAGCTCAAGGCCTCGGCGATATGGATGCGGGCGACGCGTGCTTCGCCGTCGAGATCGGCGAGCGTGCGGGCGACACGAAGGGTGCCGGTGATAGCCCGCGCGCTCAAGCCGAGCGCATCGGCGGCCTCGCGCGCAGCAAGGTGCGCCCGGCGTGATCGGGAGCGGCGATGTGTCATCGAGCAGGCTTCCGTCGCAATCGGCATTGGCGCGCGCGCGGGGTGCTTCAGCGCGGCGAAGCGCTCGGCCTGAATCTTGCGCGCCGCGGTAACGCGGGCGCGAACCTCAGCACTTCCTTCCGAGGCCGCCGGCAGCACGAGGTCGGCGGCACTGACCGCGGGCACCTCGATCTGCAGATCGATGCGGTCGAGCAGAGGCCCTGAGATGCGCGCCTGGTAGCGCTCGACGCAACCGCGGCCCTGGCGGCAGGCATAGCCTGGCTCGCCGGCGCGGCCGCAGCGGCAGGGATTCATCGCGGCGATGAGCTGAATGCGCGATGGGTAGGAGATGCGGTGATTGGCGCGCGCGATCACCGTCTCGCCAGCCTCGAGCGGTTGGCGCAGCGCATCGAGCACTTGCGCGGCGAACTCCGGCAGCTCGTCGAGGAACAGCACGCCGAGATGCGCCAGGCCACTTCGCCCGGCCGCGGGCGCGTGCCGCCGCCGACCAGCGCCGCCATGCTCGCCGAATGATGCGGGGCGCGGAATGGACGCGTCCTGCCGATGCGCCCTCCGGCAAGGTCGCCGGCGAGGCTCCTGATCATGCTCACCTCCAGCATCTCGGCAGGCTGAAGCGGCGGGAGCAGGGACGGGAGCCGCTTTGCCAGCATGGACTTGCCGGCGCCTGGCGGCCCGATCATCAGGAGGTTGTGCTCCCGGCGGCGGCCACTTCGAGCGCGCGCTTTGGCGGTCTCCTGGCCTTTGATGTCGCGCAGGTCGGGCATCGCCGCATCGCCGGGGTCGGGCGTCGGCAGCGGGCGCTTCAGCGTCTGCAGGCCTTTGAAGTGGTTGACGAGCTGAAGCAGATTAGCACGGCGCCAGGATCGCCATGTCGGCTGCGGCCCAGGCGGCCTCTGCGCCATGAGTCGCGCGGGCAGATCAGGCCCCTTGCCGAGCGCGTTGGCACCGATGGCGGCGGGAAGCGCGCCGGCGATCGCTGCAATCGAGCCGTCAAGGGCAAGCTCGCCGAGCACGTCAATAGCCTTCGATCGCGTCATGGCCACGGCGCCGGTCGCCGCCATCAGCCCGAGCGCGATGGGAGGTCGTAATGGCTGCCTTCCGCTTCGGCTGGTCGGCAGGAGCGAGGTTGACGGTGATGCTTGGCGGGAGCGCAAGCCCGATGGCGTTCAGCGCCGCCACCCGCTCCCGGCTCTCGGCCACAGCCTTGTCGGGAAGCCCGACGATGGTGAAGGCAGGCATCCCCGGCCCCGATCTGCACCTGCACATCGATCGGCCGCGCCTCGGTGCCCTCAAAGGCGACGGTGGTGACCCGGGCAAACATCGCTGAAGCCCCCGTTCAGGCTCAACTCTACAGCCTCAAGTTCCACTCTAGTAAGTTGCACCGGGTTGCCGCTAAACATTCCGCGAACATCGAGGGAAGGCGCCGACTTATGCCCACAGATAACCGGCGAGGCAGGCGAAGGTCGCTCCTGAGCAGCATGATATCGCAATGCCGAATCGCATGAGCTACCTGGAGGCTCGCGGTAGCGCGGCACCACCGCGCGCATCAGGGTGAGTGCGGCGCTCCCTATTTCGGGATCAGCGTGTTGGAGAGAAGCGTTGGATCGATCAGCCGCGGCGGCCTGCTCGGCGCCGGTGACGGGCAGCGCCGATGGATCGAGCAGCCCGAGCTGCACCAGCATCGTCGCCTGGTCCCAGTAGATGTGCTCATGCGTGATCTTGTTGTCTTGATCGAAGCCCACGATCACCACGGTGGGAACCGCCACTTTGCGCCCCGTGGGCTTGATGCCCGGCAGAATCGCCGGCATCTCGCAATCGTGGGTGAAGGACAGATCAGCTCGTCGACCAGCTGGCTCTCGCCAGCCGTGCGCGAGACCAGCGTGATCTTGGTGTCTTCAGGCCAATGGCCGATGAACCAGGTCTCATAGAAGCTGCGCACCGCGTCAGCCCCGTGGCCGCCGGTCATCACCGGGACATGGGTGACATGAGGGGTTTCGCCCATCGTTGCCATGGTCGCCTCGATGTCGCGCGTTTGGAACTCGGCCGCGGTGTGGGCGTCGAACACTTCGCCGAAGGACTTGCGATCTCCCGTCATCGCTTCTTCTCGCGCTTCACCTTCGCCTCGATCACGTCCCAGATCATGGCGGCGATGTCGGGTCCGCCGAACTGCGCCACCTGCCGGATGCCGGTCGGCGAGGTGACGTTGATCTCGGTGAGGTAGTCGCCGATCACGTCGATGCCGACGAAGATCAGCCCGCGCTTTTTCAGCTCAGGCCCGAGCCGGGCGCAGATCTCCTTGTCGCGTGGCGTGAGCGTGGCGGGTTCGGCCCTGCCGCCGACATGGAGATTGGAGCGCGTCTCGTCGGGCGCCGGCACGCGGTTGATGGCGCCGGCGATCTCGCCGTCGACCAGGATGATGCGCTTGTCGCCGCCGCGCACCTCGGGGAGATAGCGCTGCACCATGATCGGCTCGCGGAACGTCATGCCGAGCAGCTCGATCAGCGAATTGAGGTTGGTGTCGCCTGGCGGAACGTGGAACACGGCGGCGCCGCCATTGCCGTAAAGCGGCTTCACCACGATGTCCTTGTGCTTGTCGCGGAACGCCTTGATCGCGTCGGGCGAGCGGGTGACGAGGGTGGGCGGCATCAGATCGAGAAAGTCGAGCACGAACACCTTCTCCGGGCGCGTTGCGCACCGCGGCAGGATTGTTCACCACCAGCGTCTTGGGGTGGATGCGCTCCGAGCAGATGCGTGGTGGTGATGTAGGCCATGTCGAAAGGCGGGTCCTGGCGGAGATGCACCACGTCGAACTTCGACAGGTCCTCCTGCGCGCTGATGCGCGAGCCGGTAATGGTCGCCTGGCTTGTCCTCGACGGTCAGGCTGTGGCCGAGCGCGATGAGCCTTGCCGTCGCGGAGCGAGAGATTGTTCGGCGTGTAATAGAACACGTCGTGGCCGCGCCATTGCGCTTCGAGCAGGAGCGCGAAGGTGGAATCGCCCCTGATATCGATGCGCTCGATCGGGTCCATCTGGAAGGCGACTTTGAGGGCCATGGCGCTCTCTTATAGTCGGAGTTGCACAACAAACTCTACAAACCTCGTCATGCCCGGACTTGATCCGGCATCCATGCCGTGAGGTCTCGGTCGAGTCGCAACGCAATTGGAGTGGATTGCCGGGTCAAGCCCGGCAATGACGAGTCGTGGTTAAACCGGAAACGCATTCTCGATGTATCGCGGCCAGGCCCAAGGCGCTGCCAGCACCACGTCGAAGGCGATGTCGTGGCCGGCAAAGTCCGGATGGCCGGCGAGCCAATATTGCGGCGGCCCTGACGATGCGCCGCCGCGCGCGCTGGGCAGCGACCAGCCGGCCTCATCGAAGGTCTTGCGCTGCTTCACCTCGACGAAGGCGAGCCGCTTGCCCTTCAGCGCCACGAGATCGATCTCGCCCACGGGGTCTTGTAGCGCCGCGCGATGATGCGGTGTCCTTTGAGCCGAAGCAGGAGCGCGGCGATGGATTTCGGCGAGCAGGCCCGTGACGGTAGGCCCTGACCCGCTTCTCGCTCACGGCCGATCGCTGCCTTTGCGCTCGAGCGTTAGCCCAAGCTCGTAGACGCGGCGCCGCTTGAGCTGAATTTGTCGGCGACGCTGCGCACGGCGTCGCGGAAGCTTTCCTGCTTCAGCGCCTGTTTCGAGGCTCGCCACGATCGCGTCGTCGCCGATTGACGCTTCATCGCGGATTTGGCGGACCGACCAGCACCACGAACTCCCCTTGAGCTCTGTCGAGTCGAACGCCGCGGCAAGCTCGGCGGGGGTCGCCGCGCGCCACGCTCTCATGCAGCTTGGTGAGCTTCCTTGGCGATCGCCGCCTCTCGCGCGCGCCGAGATCTCCGCCATGTCGGCGAGAGCCGCGTGAAGCGCGAGCGCGGTCTCGTAGAAGATCAGCGTGGCGGGCACCGGCTTCAGCTCTTCGAGCCGCTTCCGCCTTTGGCCTCCCTTTCGGCGGCAGAAAGCCGGCAAACAGGAAGGTGTCGGTCGGCAACCCGCGCGCTGGTCAGCGCCGCGAGCGCCGCGGACGGCGCCCGGCACGCTGGTCACCTGAAGCCCGGCCTCCAAGAGCTTCGCGCACGAGCTTGTAGCCAGGATCTGAGATCAGCGGCGTGCCGGCATCGCGAGATCAGCGCCACCGACGAAGCCTGCCCTGATGCGCGCGAGCAGTCGCGGGCGCTCCTTCGCAGCGTTGTGCTCGTGATAGGGGTGAGCTCAGCCCTGATGCCGAAATGGGAGAGGAGCTTCGCGGCTGTGGCGGCGTATCTTCCGCCGCGATCAGATCGGCGCGGGCGAGCACGGCGAGAGCGCGGAGCGAAATGTCGGCGAGATTGCCGATCGGCGTCGCCACGAGATAGAGGCCTGGCTGAAGCGGCCGCTCCATCTCGTCGGCGAGCGCGGCGTGTCAGCGCTCAAGCAGCCTGCGCGCGAGCGTCTTAGGTCGTCTTGGTTACGATCCTGCACGCATGCGCTTATAGCTCGGGCAGCGCTGCGCGGTGAACTGCCTAAAGTGCGGGCTTGAGCGGCGCTATGCCTAGAAGAGGCGCCAGTGCTATAGTGGCGCTTCGCGCCCATCACGAATGAGCCATAGTTGCGGTCGAAATTTTGTCCAAAGGGCGGACGGCGGCGATTTTCGCAGAGCCGATGGACTGAAGGTAGGCTTGCGTCTGCCGCTCGGGGACACAAGGCCTCGCGATAGCTCGCGCTTCGCTTGCCTTGAAGCGAAGGGGTCATGCGACTTCCACTCCCGGATTGGTCTTGACGCTTCGCGCCGCGAAGGCTCTGCTCGCGGGCTTTGCCGTTTGCGATGCTGCTCGCCGCTTGCGGCGGCAGCGGCCCAGGGCCTATAGCGCCTGGGCGTGACCGGCTCGACCGGCGCGGTGAAGGTCGCGTCTGCTCCTTGCCGCTCACCGGCTCGGGCAACACGCCCTCCGTGGCCAAGGCGCTGAAGCAGGCGGCCGAGCTTCGCGCTGTTCGATTTCGACAATCCGTCGGTCTCGCTCGTGCCGAAAGACACCAAGGGCACGCCGGACGGGCGCGCAAGCGGCGGCGCAGAGCGCGACTCCAGGACGGCGCCGAGCTGATCATCGGCCCGCTCTTCGCGCAGGAGGTCGCCGGCCGCGGCTCCGGTGGCGCGCCAGTCGAACATTCCCATGATCGCCTTTTCCAGCGACGAGAAGGTCGCCGGCGGCGGCGTCTATCTTTTGAGCTTCCTCGCCGGGCGCGACGTGCCGCGCATCGTTTCCTACGCGCCTGCCGCGCGGCAAACGCAATTTCGCGCCGCTGATCCCGCAGTCGCCCTACGGCAGGCATGGCCGAGGAAGCGTTTGCGCGCAGCATCGGGCGCGAGCGGAGGGCAGGCCGGTGGTGCGCGCCACCTTCCCGCCGAACGACGCCAACGCCATGCTCGGCCCGGTGCGGCAGGTGGCAAACGCCATGAAGGCCGGGCAGGTCGATGCGCTGTTCTTGCCCGCGGGGCCCGAGGACCTCCAATCGCTCGCGCCGCTGCTCGCCTCGAACGGCGTCACCAGCAAAGGCCTGCAGTTCCTCGGCACCGGGCAATGGGACTATCCCATCGATCGGCAGGGAGGCGGCGCTGGTCGGCGGCTGGTTCCCGGCGCCAGACCCGAAAGGCTGGAGCGATTTCGTCGGCGAAATACGCCAAGACCTACGGCTCGACGCCGCCGCGCATCGCGAGCCTCGGCTATGACGCGGTGAGCCTCGCCGTGTCGCTGTCGCCAAATCCGCCAGGGCAGCGCTACACGGCGACGCACGCTCACGCGGCGAAGCGGCTTCTGCCGGCGTCGACGGGCTGTTCCGGCTGCTGCCCGACGGCACATGCGAGCGCGGGCTCGCCATCCTCGAAGTGCGCGAATACGGCCCGCAGGTGATCGAGCCCGCGCCGAACACCTTCACCAGCCGCGTCAATATTAGGCGGTTAGGCGGCAAGCTCGACGATCAGCCGGTCGAGCACGAGGCGGCCCGGTGTCGGTCGCCCGCAGCCGGTCCGGGCGTTCGCTTGACCAGGCCTTGCGGCCTCGAGCTGCTGCAGCCGCGCGTCGTCGAGACTGCCGCCCATCGATGGCTTTGAGCCGCGTCACGATCGATGCCTTCGGCTGAGGCGCAAGCCCATGAGCAGATATTCGTCGGCAGAGTCCTGCGGCGCTCAGGCGCTCGTCGCTGCTCGATGCCGTGGCCTGAGGCCGCGACCTGCTTGCAGCCAGGCTTCCGGGGACTTGTCGGACGGCGATGCGCGTGCTTTGGCGTCCGTCTCTGCGTGATGCGGCTATGGGCGCCTGGGCCGACGCCGGCATAGTCGTGACCGCGCCAATAGAGAAGATTGTGCCGCGACTCTGGCCCCGGCCGCGCATGGTTCGACACTTCGTAGGAGGGCAGGCCTGCCGCATCGCACAGCTCCTGGGTGAGGAGATAGAAGGCCTCGGCCTGTTCGCCGTCAGGGATGCGTGAGAGCGCCGGAAGCGTGCAGCGCGGCGAACGGCGTGCCTGGCCTCGATGGTGAGCTGATAGAGCGAGAGGTGGTCGGCGGCGTGGATCAGCGCGCGCGTCGAGCTCGTCGCGCCAGGCCGCAGCGCCGTCTGTCCCTGCCGCGCATAGATCAGGTCGAACGACACGCGCGCGAAATTGCGCTTGGCGATGGCGAGCGCGGCAAGCGCCTCGTCGGCCGTGTGCATGGCGGCCGAGCGATTTGAGGCTCGCATCGTCGAGCGCCTGCACGCCGAGCGACACGCGGTTGACGCCGGCGGCGCGATAGCCGGCGAAAGCGCTCCGCCTCGACGCTGGTCGGATTGGCCTCGAGCGTGATCTCGGCATCGGCGCGCGACGGTCCAATGCTCGCGCGATGCGCCTCGAGGATCGCGGCGACGGTCTCAGGCTGCCATCAGCGACGGCGTGCCGCCGCCGAAGAAGATGCTGGTGACGTCCGCCCCGGCGCGCAGCGCGGCGAAGTGCTTCAGCTCGCGCAGATAGGCGCGCGCAGGAAGCGCGCCTGGTCGATGCCGCCATGGCGCACATGGCTGAGTTGAAGTCGCAATAGGGGCATTTGGCGCGGCAGAACGGCCAATGCACATAGACGCCGAAGCGGCTCAGTCATCGTCATAGGCCGCCAGCATCAGCTTCTCGAAGGCGCGGGCGCGGTGCGAGATCGCGTGCTTTCAGGCTCGGCTCCATCTCGCCGAAGGTTTCGCTTATAGCCTTCCGGCACGAAGATCGGATCATAGCCGAAACCGCGGCTGCCGCGCGGCGGCCAGGTGAGCGTGCCGAACACCTTGCCTTCGAACACCTCCGACTGGCCGTCGGGCGCGGCAAGCGCCAGCGCGCAGGTGAAATTGGCGCGTCGAGTCCTGGCGCCGGCTGCTTCAAGCTCGCGATGCACGCGCTCCATGGCGAGGCCGAAATCCTTGCTGCTCCGCCCCAGCGCGCCGAATGGATGCCTGGCGCGCCGCCGAGCGCCGCGACCTCGAGGCCTGAATCGTCGGCGAGCGCCGGCAGCCCGGACGCCTCGCGCCGCGGCCGCCGCCTTCAGCTCGGCATTCTCGGCGAAGCTATCGCCGGTCTCCTCGGGCTCCGGGCAGCCCGAGGCTTGCCCGCAGACACCGCCTCGATGCCGAATGGCGCGAGCAGATCGCGCGATCTCGTCGCACCTTGCCTTCATTGTGGCTGGCGATGACGAGGCGCGTCGCCGCGCCGCAAGCGTCGACGCCATCGCTCAGGCGACGGTGAGCTTCTGCAACTGCACGAGCTCGGCGATGCCGCGCCGCGCCAGCAGCCATCAGCTGATCGAACTGCGCCTGGCTGAACGGCTTGCTGCTCGGCGGTGCCCTGCACCTCGACGATGCCGCCCGAGCCCGGTCATCACGAAATTGGCGTCGGCCTCGCGCCTCTGAATCCTCGGCATAGTCGAGGTCGAGCACCGCCTCGCCGCCGATAGAGCCCGCAGGACACGGCGGCGACGTGATCGCGCAAGGCGACGCTCGTCTTCAGCATGTTGCGCGGCCTGCATCCAGGCGACGGCGTCATGCGAGCGCGACCCACGCGCCGGTGATCGGACGCGGTGCGCGTGCCGCCGTCGGCCTGCAGCACGTCGCAATCGAGCGTGATCTGCCGCTCGCCGAGCGCGGTGAGGTCGGTGACGGCGCGCAAGCGAGCGCCCGATCAGCCGCTGGATCTCCTGCGTGCGGCCGGACTGCTTGCCGCGGCGACGCCTCGCGCCGCGTGCGCTCGGTCGGTCGCGCGCGGCAGCATGCCGTATTCCGCCGTGACCCAGCCGCGCCCTGGCCCTTGCAGCCATGGCGGCACCGGCTCTCCGACGCTCGCCGTGCACAGCACATGGGTGTCGCCGAAACGGACGAGGCAGGAGCCTTCGGCGTGGCACGAAACGCCGCGCTCGAGGCTGATGGGGCGCAAGGCGTCTGGCCGCGCGTTTGGACGGGCGCATGCTCTCTCCGTTGAAGCCCAAGCTTGAAGTGCGTGAAGCGCGGCGCACCCTAGAGGACGGCTTGCGCACCAAGCAACGGCTGGAAACCGGGCCTTCGCCGCTGTGGACGATTGAAACGGGGAATGGCCGCCAGCTTGTCCGGCCGCTAGAAGCGGCTACCACCCTAGCCATGGCCGAGGCGAGAGACCGGGGCTCACGCCGGACATGGGGGATTTTCCGCCCCGGACGTCCCTCGCCCTGATGAGGCGGAGCCGCGGGCCCCGCGAGCCTCGCCACGCCGATGATGGCGCAATATCTCGAGATCAAGGCGGCCAATGCCGATTGCCTCCTGTTCTACCGCATGGGCGATTTCTACGAGCTGTTCTTCGAGGACGCCGAGATCGCCGCGCGCGCGCTCGGCATCGCGCTCACCAAGCGCGGCAAGCATCTCGGGCGAGGACATCCCGATGTGCGGCGTGCCGGTGCATGCCGCCGACGAATATCTGCAACGCCTGATCGCGCAAGGCCATCGCGTCGCGGTCTGCGAGCAGATCGAGGACCCGGCCGAGGCGCGGAAGCGCGGCGCCAAGGCCGTGGTGCGGCGCGACGTGGTGCGCCTCGTCACGCCCGGCACGCTGACCGAGGAGACGCCTGCTCGACGCCCGGCGCGCACAACTTCCTCACCGCGATCTTCCGCGCGCCGCGCGGCGAGGCGCGGCGAGGCTGCGTTCGCGCTCGCCTCGCTCGACATCTCAACCGGCGAGCTGCTGGCGGCGACCGGTCGGCGCCAGCGATCTTGCCGGCGAGCTTGCGCGGCTCGCCCCCGCGAGGTTGCTGGTCGGCGACGATCAGGCCGGCGATCGCTCGCTTCGCGCCGTCATCCACGAGGCCGGGCGCCGCGCTGACGCCGATCCCGCGCGCCCATTTCGACTCAGCCGCGTGGCGAGCGCGCGCTGAAGGCGAAGCTCGGCGTTGCCGTCGCTCGACGCCTATGGCGAATTCCTCGAAGCCCGAGCTTGCCGCGCTTCGCCGGCCTCTTCACCTATGTCGAGATCACGCAAGTCGGCCGCGCGCCACTGATGCGGCCGCCGCGCAAAGAAGCGCCTGGGAGCCTGCTCCTGATCGACGCCGCGACCCGCGCCAATCTCGAGCTGATGCGGTCAAACCAAGGCGCCCGCTCAGGCAGCCTGCTCGCGGCCATCGACCGCACCGTCGACCGGCGGCCGGCGCGCGCGAGCTTGCAAGCCGGCTCGGCAGCCCGCTCACCGATGCCGCCGCCGATCAACGACCGCCTCGACGCCGTCGCCTATCTCGCCGGCGAGCCGCGGCTTGCGCCAGACGCTGCGCGATGAGCTGCAAGCGCGCGCCTGACCTCGCGCGCGCGCTCGCGCGGCTTGCGCTCAGCCGCGGCGGTCCGCGCGATCTCGGCGCCGTGCGCGACGGCCATCGCCGCGGCCGGCGCGCTTGCCGCGCATCTGGCCTGCGCCGGCGGCGCTCGGCCTGCCGCAGGAGCTCGCATGCGGTCGCAGCGAGGCTCGAGATCGGTGCCTGAGCGACGTAGAGCAGATCTCTGGCGCCGGCGCTCGCCGACGAGCTGCCGCTCAACAAGCGCGACGGCGGCTTCATCCGCGACGGCTTCGATCGCGATCTCGACGAGCATCGCAAGCTTGCGCGACGGCAGCCGCCAGGTGATCGCCGGGCTGCAGACGCGCTACGCCGACGCGACCGGCATCAAATCGCTGAAGGTGCGCCACAACAACGTGCTCGGCTATTTCGTCGAGGTCACGGCCAGCCAACGGCGAGCGCGCTGACCAAGCCGCCGCATGTCGAGCTGTTCATGCACCGCGCAGACGCTCGCCAACGTCATGCGCTTCTCCACGCTCGAGCTTGGCGAGCTCGAAGCGCGCATCACCACCGCCGCCGACCGCGCGCTCGCGCTCGAGCTCGATATCTTCGCCAAGCTTGACCTGAAGCGCGTGCCGCCGAGCAGGCGCTCGCTTGCCGGGCCGAGCGCCGGCCTCGCCGAGCTCGACCACTATGCCGGCCTCGCCGAGCTTGCGGTCGAGCAGAACTATGCGCGGCCCGATGGTCGATGAGAGCCCGGTCTTCTGCCGTGGTCGAAGGCGCGCCACCCCATGGTGGAGCAGAATTTGGCGCGCGGCGACGGCGCCAGCTTCGTCGGCAATGATTGCCGGCTCGCGCGCGGAGAACGAGGACACCGGCACCCGCATCCTGGCTGGTGACCGGGCCGAACATGGCCGGCAAGTCCACCTTCCTGCGCCAGAACGCGCTGATCGCCGTGCTGGCCCAGATGGGCATGCTTCGTGCCGGCGCAGCGCGCGCCATATCGGCGTCGTCGACCGGCTGTTCAGCCGCGTCGGCGCCGCCGACGACCTCGCCCGCGGCCGCTCGACCTTCATGGTCGAGATGGTGGAGACCGCCGCGATCCTCAATCAGGCGACGCCGCGCTCGCTCGTCATCCTCGACGAGATCGGCCGCGGCACCGCGACCTTCGACGGGCTCTCCATCGCCTGGGCCGCGATCGAGCATCTGCACGAGGTCAACCGCTGCCGCGCGCTGTTCGCCACCCACTATCACGAGCTGACCGCGCTCGCCGAGCGTCTGCCGCCGCGCCGCCAACGCCACGGTCGAGGTCAAGGAGTGGCGCGACGAGATCGTGTTCCTCTATCGCGTGGTGCCGGGCGCCGCCGACCGCTCCTACGGCATCCATGTGGCGAAGCTCGCCGGGCTTGCCCGGCGCCGCTGCTCGCCCGCGCCAATGAGGTGCTGACCGAGCTGGAAAAGGCCGACGTGCAGGCCGAAGCCCTCCGATCTGCGCGTCCGATCTGCCCTTGTTCAGCGCCGCCAAAGGTGTATCACCCGACGCGAAGCCCAACGGCCGTCCGCGCTCGACAGCCACTGTTGCCGCGCTTGAGCCCGGACGCCATGACGCCGCTCGAGGCGCTCGAGGCGCGATTTACACGCCTGAAGGGCTTGTTGGACCGCACTACCGACCCTTAAGTCCCACTGTGCTAAGATCACGCCGCCCATGGACCAGCCCGCAGTCGTCAAACCAGCGCCTTATTTCAATCTCGACCGCGCTCCGCGAGGAGCCTCGCAGCTTGCCCGCTCCTATTCCGGGCAGGATTCTACGCTCCGTGCGGCGCTGGTCGAGCGCCTGAGGCGGCTCGTCGATGACGCGCGAACGGAGGCGCGGCGCCAGCTCGAGCAGGACGGCGACGGGCGGGCCTGCGCCGAGAGCCTTTCCGCTTTCCAGGATGCGCTGCATCAGGCTCGCCTACGACTTCACCACCAGCCACGTCTATCGCGCCACCAACCCGTCCGCCGCCGAGCGCATGGCCATCGTCGCCCACAGGCGGCTACGGCCGCGGCCTGCTCGCGCCCTGGCTCCGACGTCGATCTCCTGTTCCTGCTGCCCTACAAGCAGACCGCCTGGGGCGAGAGCGTGGTGGAGTACATGCTCTATCTGCTCTGGGACCTCGGGCTCAAGGTCGGCCACGCCACGCGCACCGTCGATCAGTGCGTGCGGCTCGCCGCGCGCCGACATGACCATCCGCACGCGCGCTGCTCGACTCGCGCGCTGATCCTTGGCGACGAGCCGCTGTTCGACGAGCTGATCAGCGCCGCTTCCGCGCGCGAGGTGGTGCAGCGGCACGCGCGCGCCAGTTCGTCGAGGCCAAGCTCGCCGAGCGCGACGAGCGCCACCGCCGCGCCGGCGGATCGCGCTATCCGCGTCGAGCCCAACATCAAGGACGGCAAGGGCGGCCTGCGCGACCTGCACACGCTGCATTGGCTCGCCAAATACCTCTATCGGCGACACAGCGGCGAGGCGTTCGGTCGAGGCCGGCGATCTTCACGCGCCGACGAATACGCCACCTTCCGCCGCTGCGAGGACTTCCTCTGGTCGGTGCAGGTGCCAGCTGCATTTCCTGGCCGGGCGGGCCGGAGGAGCGCCTGACCTTCGACGTGCAGACGGCTATGGCCGAGAGGCTCGGCTATGCCGAGCGCCGGCGGCCTGCGCGCGGTCGAGCGCTTCATGAAGCACTATTTCCTGGTCGCCAAGGACGTCGGCGACCTGACGACGATCCTGTGCTCGGCGCTGGAGATCGAGCAGGTCAAGTCGCTCGCCGGGCCTCGACGCGGCTGCTCAATCCGCTCGAGCTGGCGCGCCCGGCGCCGCATCCGCAGCACCGGCGACTTCCGCATCGACAACGGCCGCACTCAACGTCGCCGACGCCGAGGTGTTCAAGCGCGATCCCGTCAACCTCATCCGCTTCTTCGCCAGGGCCGACGAGCAGACAGGCGCCTTCTTCCATCCCGACGCCGTGCGCCTGCTGCGCCGGTCGTTGCGGCTGATCGACGACAAGCTGCGCAACGATCCGGAGGCCAACCGCATCTTTCTCGACATGCTGTGCTCGCGACAAGAACCCGGAGGCGACGCTGCGCGCGCATGAACGAGGCCGGCGTGCTCGGCCGCTTCGTGCCCGGAGTTCGGCAAGCGTCGTGTCGATGATGCAGTTCAACATGTACCACCACTTCACGGTGGACGAGCACCTGATCCGCACCGTCGGCATGCTGTCCGACATCGAGCACGGCATGGCCGCCGAGCCGCACCCGCTGTCGACCTCGATCTTCAAGACCATCCAGAACCGGCGCGCGCTCTACGTGGCCGCCTTCCTGCACGACATCGCCAAGGGGCGCGACCGAGGACCACTCGCATGGTCGGCGCCCGCATCGCGCGCGCGCTGTGCCCGCGCTTCGGCATGAGCGCGGCCGGAGACGGAGACCGTCGGCCTGGCTCGTCGAGCATCACCTGCTCGATGAGCCTGATCGCCTTCAGCCGCGACATCGGCGACCCCAAGACCATCCGCGACTTCGCCAACATCGTGCAGAGCCCCGAGCGGCTGAAGCTGCTGCTGGTGCTGACCGTGGCCGACATCCGCGCCGTGGGGCCCGGCGTCTGGAACGGCTGGAAGGGCCAGCTGCTGCGCGGCGCTCTACTACGAGACCGAGCCGGTGGTGGCGGGCAGGCCACACGCTTCAGCCGCGCGCGAGCGCGTGGCGCGCGGCCCAGGCCGCCTTCCGCGCCGCCGTCGCCGACTGGCCCAGCCGAGGAGCTCGAGCGCTTCATCGATCGGCACTATCCCGACTATTGGCTCCGGACCGAGCACGCGCAAGGTCGTCGAGCACGCCAAGCTGGTCCGCGACGCCGAGCAGCAGGGCGAGAAGCTCGCCACGCACTATCACCACCGACGCCTTCACGGCCATCACCGAGCTGTCGCTGCTCGCGCCCAACCATCCCGCGGCTGCTGGCGCTGTTTGCCGGCGCGTGCGCCGCGTCCGGCGCCAACATCTCGGCGCGCACATCTCGACCACGCGCGACGGCTTCGCGCTCGACACCTTCCTGCTCGAGCGCGAGTTCGACCATGGCGACGACGAAGAGCGGCGGGCGCAGAAGATCGCCAGACCATAGAGAGGCTGCTGAAGGGCGAGATGCGCCTGGCTCGATGTGGTCGCCACCAGAAGCGCAAGCCGAAGGCGCGGGCTATCGGCCTTCACGCGTCGAGCCACAGGTGGTGATCGACAACACGCCTGTCCGACGCGCTCACCGTGATCGAGATCAACGGGCTTGACCGTCCCGGACTGCTCTATGACGTGACGCGCGAGATCTCGACATCGATCTCGATATCGCCTCGCCCATATTGCCACCTTCGGCGAGAAGGCGGTCGATGTTCTATGTCACCAGCAATACGTAACTGAACGAAGCAATAA
>ERZ1370068.3313-contig-2429_pt1 | contig 25864 bp, 32 predicted proteins | sample MGYA00561227_ERZ1370068 | MGnify/ENA primary metagenome ERZ1370068 (study PRJEB38410, sample SAMEA6850437) | metagenome | study: Metagenomic assessment of the ecological functions of the soil: analysis of the soil microbiota associated with the...
TTGGCAGCCGTCTCGGGAACACCGACGCGTTGAGGCCGTAGATCGTGTCGTTGGCGATCTCGATCGCCTGCTGCCTCGCTCGTCCGCGGGGATGACGCTCAGCACCGGGCCGAAGATCTCCTCCGCGCGCGATCGTCGAGTGCGTTGTCGACGTTGCCGAACACGGTCGGCTCGACGAAGTAGCCGCGATCGAGGTGCTTCGGGCCGGCCGCCGCCGGTCGCGAGGCGCGCGCCCTCTCCGCGTCCCTTGGCGATGTAGCCCTCGACGCGATCGCGCTGCCGCGCCATCGCCAGCGGCCCCATCTCCGTCGACTGCGTCGAACGGATCGCCGACCTGGACCTTGCTGAATCGGCTCGCGAGCGCATCGACGAAGTCGTCGTGCCGCTTCCGGCCGACGATCGAGCCGGGTCAGCGACGAGCAGACCTGCCCGGTCAAGAAGCGCGCGGCTCTGCGAGATCGGACTCCGCCGCTTTGTCGAGGTCGTAGTCGTCGAGGATGATCGCCGGCGACTTGCCGCCGAGCTCGAGCGTGCAGCGCGCGATGCGCTCACCGCAGATCGACGCGATCCGCCGGCCGCGCCGCGGTCGACCCGGTGAAGCTGATCTTGTCGACGCCCGGATGGCGCACGAGCCGCTCCGAGACCTCGCGGTCCGCCGTGACGAACGTTGAACACGCCCGCGGGCAGACCGATCTCCTCGCAGATCTCGCGCGAGCAGATATGGCGACGCCGGGCGCCTCCGGGCGAGCCCTTCGACGATGACCGTGCAGCCGGCGATCAGCGCCGGCGCCGTCTTGTAGGCCATCAGGGCGTTCGGCCCGTTCCAGGGGATGATCGCGCCGACGACGCCGACCGGCTCGCGCACCAGCATCGCGCGCAGGCCGCCCGGTGTGACGTGCGGCTCCTCCCATTCGAAGCGTGTCGGCGAGGCCGGCGTGCGTGCGAAAGGTCGAAGGCCTGGGCCCAGCGACGGCCAGCTTCGCGATCGAATGCAGCACGCCGGACTCGCTGCGTCCACGTGTCCGCAAAGGCGTCGACGCGCTTCATCCAGGCGTCGGCGATCTTGTTCAGCCAGACGGCGCGCTCCTTGTGGCGTCATGCGCGGCCAGGGCCGCGATCGAACGCCGCGCGCGCCGCTTCCACGGCGCGGTCGACGTCCTCGACCTGCGCCTCGGCGACGGAGAGGAAGACTTCCTCGGTCGCGCTGTCGCGGCACGTCGATGCGCGCGCGGTGGAAGGCTCGACCCACTCGCCTCCGATGAAGAAGCGATCGGAATGGCGGATGTGATGCGGGGTGGCGGCCGTGGACATTGTCTCCTCCTTGGCTCACGCCGCCGTCCTAGCGGCACGCCGGCGTCTGTTTCCATCTCGGGGTTCGTCGAACCGCGCTGCAGCAGGACGTAGCGCGCGACGCGGCGCGGACGCAACCGATCTACGCCTCCGGGTCGGTCTTGCTCGTGTCGACCTGATCCGCAGCATACGGGATGACGGGTGTGCTGGTGCCGAGGCGTCGAGAGTGTGGATGAACCGGTGCAGCCCCATCGCCGCCGCGCAGGTGAAGCCGAGCTCGATGATCTGCGCCGCGGTGAAGACCGCGCCGAGACGCCGATAGAAGGCTTCGTCCATGGCATGGTGATCCGCGGACAGGAGATCGATGAACTCCACGGCCATCCGCTCCTGCGGGCTCAGGTCCGCGTGGCCGGGGAGCAGGAGGCAAGCCACGTCCTCGTCCGTGATCGATTCGTGCTTGCGCGATTGCATGCACGGCTGGCACTCGCCGAGGCTGCGCGGAGCGGATCCGGATGAGCTCGAGGATCCGGCCGCCGAGCAGCGTGCTCACGCCCCGCTCCGTACGAGCGCGGTGGACGTCCTCGAGCTGCGCCGTCCGGTAGGCGAAGATCTGCAGCGGAACCGGCGTCGCGTAGAGACCCTGTGCCACGCCCTCCTCGATGATGCGGCGTGAGCCAGCGGTCAGCTTCTCCATCGGGATCGGTTCGAGCCTCGGCATCCGAGCACACCTCCAGAGAAATCTCGGTCGATCAATTCCAGAACGGGGCCAGGCGCTCCACTTCCGCGGCGACCTTGCGCCCAGCCCGCCTCCGCGATCTCGGCGCGGCGCGAAGCGTTCATCAGGTTGGAGCCGAACGCCTCGAGGCTGGCGTCGTCGGGCGTGATCACCTCGCTCGCGCCGCCGCACTCGGCGATCTGTCGCGCGCTCGCGCTCCAGCCGCGCGTTGAGGAGCGCGAGACGCGGATCGCCCGATCCGCCGGCGACGACCGCGACGACGAGCACGCGCTCGTACGCGGCGGCGAGGTCGGCGCTCGTCGACGATCTCATGCCGCCGTCCATCCATCGGCGGCCGTTGATCTCGATCGGCGGGAAGATGCCGGGCACGCAGCAGCTCGAGGCGACGCCGCGGGCGAGCGGGATCGCGTCCGCCACCGACCACACCTTGAATCCTCCGCTCTCCGCGTCCACGGCGGTGCACGCGAAGCGCTCGGGCCAGGCCCGAGGGCCCCATGCGAGGGAGCCAGAACGTCTTCAAGAAGTCGGCCTCCGAGATCGTCGGGGCCGCGAGCGCGAATGCGCCGATTCGCTTCAGGACCTCCACCGACGTCTCCGCCCTCGATCGGCATCTCCGCAAAGAAGCGCAGCAGCGGTGCGAGGTCGGGTGGCCGCGGCCTCGGTCGATTCGGATCCCGCGCTTCCTCCGCTTGCGCGCGCCCCATGTCGATCTGTGCGCGCGAGCGAGGCCGGGTCGCGTCGCCCCGCGAGCTGCGCGCCGACGAACGACCCGGCCGACGTGCCGAGGATGAAGTCCGCACGCGTGACGTCGAGGCCGCCCTCGTGCAATCCGGCCGCGAGGCCTGCCTCCCCCAGGCGATCCCCACAGGGCCGCCGCCACTCAGCACGAGCGCGCGTTCCTTCGCCATGATGCCTCCCTCGCTCTCCTCTCGGCTCATCGCGTGCGAACGGCTCCCTCGCTCACTACGCCTCCCGCGACCGGCGTGCCGAGTCGAGCTCAAAGAGGAGATGGTGGCTCAGGTCGCCCACGAGATCGATGAACATCGTGCGCGTATCGAACCACCACCGGCCGTCGATCCGCCGAAACGTGTCGTGGTAGTGGCCGCAGATGATCGGCTGGAGCGCCACGGCCTCCGTCTGCTGGAGCACCGTGTAGTAGCTCCGCGCCGTGGCTGTGCCCCTGTCGTCGTGGACCTCGATGATCGCGTTCGTCGTCACGTGGCGAGTCCTCGGAGTGCCATTCTCGTAGAGGCGGGTCGCCGCCCGGTACATGCCGAGGACGGCTTCGCGCCCTTCGAACGTCACCTTCCGCGATGCGTCGGGTGAGGGAGGATGCGCCCGTGCGAGAAGAGATCTGCGCGACGCCTTCGAGGTCGCCGCCATCGATTCGTTCGGCGTAGGTGTAGAGGAGGTTCTCGATCTCGCGCGCGCTGTCGGCCATGGTACGACCTTAGTCGCCGATGCCCGGAGTCTCTAGCCTCTTCTGACGAAGCCGCCGTTCTCGCCGCCGCGAGGGCGGTGGACGGGCTCGACGATTTCGGCGACGAGCCGTTCCACGAGCCCCTTCGGGTCCTCCTCGCCTCGTACGCGGAAGCGCCGATCCACGAGCTCGGCGCCAGGATCCTCCACGGGTCCGTGGTGCGAAGCCTCGCGAACCGGCTGCGCGCACGGCACTGGCTCACCCTCCATCCGGAGATCGCGGACGAGGTGATCGAGGCGCCGCTCGTGGTCGTCGGAATGATGCGGTCGGGGACGACGCTCATCCAGCGGCTCCTCGCCAGCGATCCGCGCCACTACTGCGCGATGGGCTTCGAGTCGCTCGAGCCGGCCCCGCGTCTCGGCGTCTCATCCGACCAGGTCGACCCTCGGATCGGCGACGCGGAGGCACGGGAGAAGATGACGCGCGAGCTCGCGCCGGAGTACTTCTCGATCCACCCTTCTTACGCGACACAGGCCGAGGAAGAGATCATGTTCCTGGCCGACGCATTCCTCTCCCACGTTCCCGAAGCATCGTGCGACGTGCCGGCCTACCGCGAGTGGATCGACCGCCAGGACTTCACCCCGGCGTACCGCCACCTCCGCAGCACGTTGCAGCTCCTCCAGTGGGAGAAGCGGCGGCGGGGACAGCGCCGCGGCCGCTGGGTGCTCAAGACGCCCGCGCACCTGGGCTACCTCGACATCCTCCTCGAGACGTTCCCCGATGCCCACGTGATTCACACGCATCGCGATCCGGTCGACACCATCCCTCGGGCGCGAGCCTCAACACGACCCTCTGGCGGATGCACGCCACGGCGGTGGATCCACGCGAGGTCGGCCGTCAGTGGATTCGACGGATGAGCTGGACGAGCCGCCGAGCGATGGTCGCGCGCAGCCGGATGCCGGACGAGTCGAGCCGATTCACGGATCTCTCCTTCGGCGAGGTCGTCTCCCGATCCGATGGCGCAGATCGAGCGCATCTACCGGCGCGCGGGAATCGAGCTGAGCCGACGAGGCGCGCGCTGGCCACGACCGCCTGGCGGTCCAGAAATGCAGAGGAGAAGCTCACCGAAGCACCGCTACAGCGCCGAGCAGTTCGGCTTGACCGACGACCAGATCCGCGCGGAGTTCGCCGACTACACGGCCCGATTCATCCCCGAGGAGAGAGCATGAAGGCCCATCCGATCGCGACCGCGGAGCAACACGAGCACGAGCTCGGGCGATGGAGCTCGCCGAGCACTGGAATCGTGAAGGAGGCCTACGGCCGGGTCCGCGAGCACTGGCTGAAGGAGATGGACCCGACTCCGGCCATGCGCGCGTGCTTCGACTGGGCGTTCGACGAGGTGATGTTCTCCGCTGCGGTCTGGTCGTCGAACCAGGACCCGCTTCGTCCCACGGTGATCTGCATCACCCGGCTCGCGCATCCGGTGCAGGAAGGCAGGTCCGCGGGTCGCGGTGGGGAATCGACAATCCAGACTCGATCTACCGCGTCATCCCGATCTCGGGGACGAGAGGTACCTGATTCACGGGCGCGTCGGCGAGCGACGCATGACCGAGAACTACTTCACGCTCTGGGACGCGAAGATGAACACCGTCGACGTCCTCTCGGGCCACGATCTCGTCCTGAACGACGATCGCACCTTCACGATCACCGTCGACAGCCGTCCGGCGGACGGGCGGCCCAATCACATCCGGTCGTCCCCGGCAGGCACACGAGCTCTACATCCGTGACGTGATGCTCGACTGGGCGCGGGACGAGCCGAACGAGCTCCGCATCGAGCGCCTGGGCGAAGCACCGGCGACGCCGCCGAGGAGTCGCGACGAGCAGGCGCAGCTCACGGCCGAGTTCATGCTCCGGTACGCGAACTTCACGGTCGGGCTGAGCCGCGGCACGCTGCAGCGGAAGCCGAACGAGTTCGCCCTCGCGTACTCGGCGGACAAGGGTGGCGCGCTTCGCAATCAGTTCTACGTCGGCGGGCACTTCCGGCTCGGCGAGGACGAGGCCTTCGTGGTGCACCTGAACGACGGCGGGGCGGCGTACTTCGTCGTGCCGCTCGCCAACGTGTGGGGAACGACGATGGACATCGTCGGGCGGACGAGCAGCCTGAACAAGGCTCAGTCGAAGCCGAACGCGGACGGCACCTACAGCTTCGTGCTCTGTCCGGAAGACCCGGGCGTGCACAACTGGCTCGACACCTGCGGGTTGCGCGAGGGCATGCTCACTCTTCGGATGGCGGAATTCCCGGGCAAGTGGCCGCGTGACGATCTCTCGGCTCGCGGTGAGATCGTGAAGATCGCGCGCCTCCGCGACGTCCTGCCCGATGGCACCTCGTGGGTCTCCCGAAGAGCGCGCCACGCAGCGGAGGGACACGCGCGGCGGCCTACCAGCGGCGGGCTGCCGGAGCTCGGCTCGTGAGCGGCTCGGCGTGGCTCATCACCGGCTGCTCGACCGGCATCGGCCGTGAGATCGCCGCGAGCGGCCCTCGCGAAGGGACATCGCGTCGCCGTGACGGCACGGAATCCCGTGTCCGTCGAGGACTCGTCGGCGGCCACGGCGAGCGCGCGATCGCGTGCCGGCTCGACGTGACGGATCGCGAGCAGATCCGCGCGGCGGTCGCGGCGACCGAGGAGGCCTTCGGCGCGATCGACGTGCTCGTGAACAACGCGGGCTACGGCTACATGGCCGCTCTCGAGGAGGGCGAGGACGACGAGGTCCGGCGCCTCTTCGACACGAACTACTTCGGCATCGTCGACACGATCAAGGCCGTCCTTCCCGGCATGCGGGCGCGTCGCTCCGGCCGCATCATCAACATGTCCTCGATGACCGGCCTCGTCGCGAATCCACCGAACGTCTACTACAGCTCGACGAAGTTCGCGCTCGAAGCGTTGACGGAGGCGCTCGCGAAGGAGGTCGCGCCCCTCGGCATCAAGGTCACCGCGATCGAGCCGGGTGCCGTCCGCACCGATTGGGGGAACGCGGTCGATGAAGGAGAGCGCGACGCCGATCGAGACTATGCCGAGACCGTCGGCGCGCGAAAGCAGCTCATCAAGGCCTTCGCCGACAAGCTCCCGGGCGACCCCGCCAAGGTCGCGGCCGCCGTGCTCCAGGTCACGGAGCTCGAGAATCCGCCCCTGCATCTCCTCCTGGGCACCGGATGTGCTGGCGGCGTTTCGGCAGAAGCTGGCCGACCTGTCGGCCTCGATCGACGAGTGGGAGGCGACCACCAGGAACGTGAACCTGTCGGATTAGATCGGCATGAGGCCGGCTCAGGAGGGGTTCTCGAGGCTGAAGGCCTCGAGCCGTTCGTCGTACGCGAACACCTCCCCGTAGCGGCCCCACCCGATCACGGATCGCAGCGTCTCGATCGGCGTGCTCCGCCGCCATCGTATCCTCGAGCTCCTCGCGGAAGCGCAGGTAGGCGCCGTGTGCGATTCCCGCTCCTCGAGCACGTGCAGGATGTGTGCAGCGAGCGGCACGTAGGCGATGAGGTGCTGGCCGAAGAGCTTCTTGCGACCGTCGATGCTCTCTTCGACGAACGCCCGACCGGAGGGTGAGCCGCGCTTGGCCTCCCTCGAGCTCGACGAAGCGCAGGAGCTGGAGCGTCTCGGCGACCAGCAAGAGGTGGTCGACCTCGACGTGGAGGGTCCCGGCCAGCTTCCGCACGTCGGCCACTCCCGATGTGGCTGGTCGTGGATCACTTCGAGCAAGCCGGTGAGCTCGCCGGTCGAGATCGGCGGAAGAACCATGCAGATGCCGCTTCCCGGGAAGCCCTCGGCGCTTCCTCCTGGGCCCGGCAGCTCGCCCGGTCATCGCCGCATACACTTGCTCGACGAAGCCATGGAACCCGGGGTCGGTGCGGCTCCTGGGCGGAGAAGATCGATCCTGATCTCTTGCTGGATGCGTCCAGGGTTCGACGAGAAGAGGAGCACCCGGTCACACATGGCGACCGCCTCCTCGATGTTGTGTGTGACGAGAAGCATGCCTTTGATCCCGAGCCTGCCTTCGCCCCAGAGATCGATGAACTCGCTGCGCAGCGATTCCCCGTGAGGACGTCGAGCGCCGAAAACGGCTCGTCGAGGAGCAACACGCTCGGATGGACCACCAGCGCCCGGCGAAGCCGACGCGTTGCCGCATTCCGCCCGAGAGCTCCTTCGGGTACGCCGACTCGAAGCCGTCGAGGCCCACCAGGTCGATGGCCTCGAGCGCGCGCTGCCGCATCTCCTCGTCCGAGAGCGCGAGCGGCTCGAGACCGAACTCGACGTTCTGGAGCACGGTGAGCCAGGGAAAGAGCGCAAAGCTCTGGAAGACCAGTGCGATCCCTGGCCCGGTCGAACGACGGGCTCTCCGAGGTGCAGCACCGCGCCGGCCTTTGGCCGTGCGAGACCAGCGATGATCCGCAGCAGAGTCGACTTGCCCGAGCCCGAGCGCCCGAGAAGACCGAGGACTTCGCCTTCGTGGAGCGCGAGGTTCACGCCGTCGAGGACGACGAGGTCCGCCGCCTCGGGTCTCGGCAAAGCCTGACGGACTCCCTTGACTTCGAGCACCACGCCATTCGTCGCCATCTCGTGGGACCTCGGGTCGGTTTGGCTCAATCGAGCCGCATGTTCTGCTCCGCGAGTCGGTAGAGCGGTCGCCAAATGCTGCGGTTGAACAGGACCACGGCGCTCGACATCACCACGAGGCCGAGGACCACCCGTTGCGTGTCTCCCGCCTCGGTCGCCTGGGCGATGTACGCGCCGAGCCCGGTTGCGGTGAGGGTCAGCTTTCCCCAGCTCGCCCGCTCCGCCACGATGCTCGCGTTCCACGACCCGCCCGAGGCGGTGACCGCGCCCGTGACGTAGTACGGAAACACGCCGGGCAGCACGACCTCCTCCACCACCGCCAGCCGTGAACGCCGAAGAGGTCCGCCACGTCGCGCAGCTCGGGGAAACGCGCGAGCCGCCGGCGATGACGTTGAACAGGATGTACCACTGCGTGCCCAGGATCATCGAGCGGGCTCAGCCAGATTGGGGTCGAGATGCCACCGCACGATCGCCGCAACGAGACCGGGAAGAGAAGGTTGGCCGGGAACGCTGCGACGAATTGCGCGATGCCGCTGAGAGCGCTCGGCGAGCGCTGGCCGGAGTCCGATCGCAGACGCCGATCGGCACCCAGACAGAGGCTCGCGAGAGCGATCAGCACGACCACGCGGAGCAGGGTGGCGCCCGCCAGGGCCACCACGTGAAGCACTTCGGCCGGGCTGGCGACCGGGCGCGACGAACGACGTGACGAGCCAGAGCGCGGAGGCAGCGGCCCCGACTCCGCCCCACCAGAGGAGCCTCGAGAAGAGCCTCGCTCGCGTGCCGCCGGCCCGGATGGAAGGTCGAGCGCAGCCGGACGCCGAGACCCGACCCGCACCAAGCGCCGACACCACTCGTCGAGCGCCAGGCCGACCGCCTCGAGATGCCGTCCGCGACGGAGGACGGTGAGGACCAGGAACGCCCACGGTGCCAGAGGCGATCTGCTCGAAGCGAAAACGATCGGCCCAGACCGTCGCCGGGCGAAACAGGAGCTGGTCGTAGCGCGAGGATCACGACGAACATCGTGAGCACCGCCCAGCCGACTGCGCCGAGATCTCGCGCTTCGATCGCCGTCGCGACGAAGGAGCCGATCCCGGGAAGCGAAACGTTCCGGGGCCGACCGTGATCGCCTCGGAAGCCACCACGAAGAACCAGCCGCCCGACATCGACATCATCGTATTCCACACCAGGCCGCGGCATGGCGAACGGGACCTCGAGCCGCCAGAAGCGCTGCCATCCGGACGAGGTTGAACGCGCGGCGGCCTCGTCCAGGTCGTGCGGGCACGGTGCGCAGCGATTGATAGAAGCTGAACGTCATGTTCCAGGCCTGACTGGTGAAGATGGCGAAGATCGCTGCCAGCTCTGCCCCGAGGACGCTTCCCGGAGCGAGCGCCATGAAGAAGCTCACCGTGATCGAGAGAAGCCGAGAATCGGCACCGACTGGAGAATGTCGAGGATCGGGATGAGGAGCAGCTCGACGCGCCGGCTGCGTGCGGCCACCGTTCCATAGACGAGGGTGAAGAGGATCGAGGCGATCAGCGCGAGCATCATCCGGAAGGTGGAGCCGAAGCGCGTAGTAGGAAGATCCTTCGGATCGAGCGAGAGGCGAGATGTCTGGAGCGCGGACAAGGGCTGAGCCATGCCGCGAGCGGCGACGGCCGCGGCCGCGATCAGCCCGAGGACGAGGAGAAGCGCCACGAGGTCCCAGGCGTTGGGAAGCCATCGCGCGCCCGGCGACCGATACCGTCGATGGTCGGGCTTCGTCACGGACGAGGGCTGCTGTAGAACCTACACGACATGCCTCTGCCTCTCTGGTACGAGCCTGGATATCCCTGAGCCGCGGCAGCGTGGCACGGCCTCTGCTCCTCCAGTATCAGTATTCGAATCTAAGGAGGATTGGACGCATGAAACGTATCCGTGACCGAATCGGCATGCTTATCCTGCGGCGGTGCTCGCGGGGATCGCCGTGGCCGCCGCACCCGACACAGCTCTCGCGCATCAGCAGGGCTTCGATGATAAGTACATCTCGCTGCAGACGCGCGGCGTGGATCAGATGGATGCCCATCCGGCATTGAAGGTTCCTCTGTTTCCGGTCGCGATCGTACTCGATGCGGCCTTGCTGCCCTCTCGAGGTCACGCGGGCTACATCCGCGAGGCTACATCCACTGACGAACCGCCGGCGTCACTAGCGGCGTCGCGACGGACGAGTCGCTTGACCGATGGTTTCGATCGCTTCGTGTGGAGTGGCGACGAGCATTCGATCGACGTCGCGGCGAGAGTGAGGTAGTCGAGATTGCGCTCGACCCGAGCTCGCTCATCCGGGAGCATTGACGCTCGCCCGCATGATCATCGCCAAGTATGGGCTCCTCTGACGATCGAGGACCGATTCGATCATCCCGCGGAAGATCGCCGGGTTGTGAGCGACGACGAAGGTGAGGACGTCCGGGCTGCCGCAGCCGTTCGGGCGAGTCCGCAGCTCGTGCGGAGTTCCGCTGCGAGCGAGACGTCCGTCCCCGCGATCCGGACGGCGATCCGATGGGCGTTGCCGTCGCGAAGACGTTCCGGGAGGGGCAGCTCGAAGGCGTGTCTCCCATCTCCCTTTCGAGCGGTGAGGAGATCCGCGCGGAAGCATCCGGCGTCGACCCTCGCGATCCGCGCATCTCCCCGTCGTAGATGTCGACGGCGACGACCCGCTCCGGCTCGCTCGCATCGAACGCCCATCCCGCAATCCCTGCTCGTCGGTCCGATCGTGCCAGCGCTTCGAAGGTCCCGAGAGCTTCGCCCCCGTCGTCCGACGCCAGCGATGGAGAAGCGCCTCGAAGGCCCATTCGGACCGTGCCGGTCGTGAGGGGCACTTCCCACAGCGCGTGCGTGCGACGGGCGCCCCGGTCGGGAAGTCGCGGCGGGTGCAAGGCAGTGGATGGCGCGGCGCGAGGTGTAGTCGGTGAGCTTCCCGGAGAAGCGGCTCAGGAGATGGCGACCTCCTTCTGGCCCGGCTCCACCGTGAGATCGAAGCGGGCACCGAGCCTTTCGACGAGGGCGAGAGGTCGCGGCGTTCATCCAGCGGTCGCCGAGACGAAAGCTCCGGCACGGACGCTCGAAGGTCTCGGACGGCGCGAAAGCTGTCTGGACGCAATGATCGATCCAGCGCTGGGTCGCCGAAGTCAGAGACCCACCAGCGGTGGCCGTCGTCCCATCGCCAGGGATGACAGTGAAGACCGAGCTCGTCGCCGCAGCGGCGAGCTCGCGAAAGATCTCGATAGCGACGCGCCACCCAAGCGGCTGACCTGTACACGCGCTCGACCTGTGGATCCATGCGCAGGAACCAGGAGAAGTGAACGGGATGGCCGGTCGCAGCCGCGAACCGAGGGCGCAAGCCGGCGGAGATGCTCGTACCTGTTCGAACCCGTCCCAGTCGACGGGCGTCTCGGGGTCGATCGCTCGGCCTTCGGGCTCGACGTCGATGCAGAGGAGGACCGGCAGCCTGCTCGGGGATGACGTGGCCACTGGCGGTAGCGGCGTCGAGGCGGCCGCATTCGGCAGACCGGCCCATGCCTGTGGATGACGTGTGGACGGTCGCTACCTCGACGAGCGACGACTGCCGATACCTCGACACCACCCGAATCCTTGCACTGCGCACACGTCGCTCGCACGCCCGAGGCGCGCGCCGGCCGAGCTTCCCGGCGCCGAGCAGGCCCCGGAGCGGGCCGAAGGAAGGAGGCGGAGCCGGGCTCGGGCGACAAGTCCAGCGACGTCGGCTAGAGCGAAAGCTCCGTCCGTTCGGTCCGAGCCGGTCCGGCCAGGGCAGGAGGTGGGATCATGCGGGCGGCCGTGATGGTGCATCAACGCACCTCTCGGACTCGGAGGTCGTGATCGACGGCCCAGGTCTACGCGAGGTGCTCGTGAAGACGGCCGCGTCGGGGATCTGCCACAGCGATCTGCACGTGATCGAGGGCGGCCTGCCGGTGCCGCCGCCGTGCATCCTCGGCCACGAGCCTGCGGGCATCGTCGAGAAGGTCGGCGCGGGTGTCACCGACTTCGTGCCGGGCGATCACGTGATCGGCTGCATCACGGCAGTGGTGCGGCGTCTGCAAGTTCTGCACGCAGGGCCGGCCCTATCTCTGCCCGACGCAGTACGCGGGCGACCGCCGAGCGCGAAGCCGCGCCTCACGCGGCAAGGACGGCAGCCCGATCTGCTCCAGTTCGCGAACCTGTCCTCGTTCGCGGAGAAGATGCTCTGCCCGGAGCGCTCGCTCGTGAAGATCCGCGACGACATGCCGCTCGATCGCGCGTGCGCTGATCGGCTGCGGCGTCACCACAGGCCTCGGCGCCGCGCTCAACACCGTGCGCATCCCGGCCGGCGCGAGCGTCGGTCGATCGTGGGCTGCGGCGGCGTCGGGCTCGCGGCGCTGCAGGGCGCGCGCATCGTCGGCGCGGGCAAGATCATCGCGGTCGACACGCAGCCGCTGGAAGTTCGAGCTCGCGCGCAAGCTCGGCGCGACCGACTGCGTGAACGCGAAGGACGACGATCCGGTCGCCGCGGTGCAAGGGCTCACGCGGCGGCGGCGCCGACTTCGTGTTCGAGTGCCTCGGCCTCGTGCCGACCGGTGCAGCAGGTCGATCGCGATGACGGGACGCGGCGGCACGACCGTGCTGGTCGGCGTCGTGCCGATCACCGCAGATGGTGCCGATCTCGGCGGCCGACCTGACGCTCCAGGAGAAGCAAGATCACCGGCTCGTACATGGGCTCGAACCGCTTCCGCTTCGACATGCCCAAGTACATCGAGTTCTACCTCGACGGGCGGCTGCGGCTCGACGAGATGATCTCGTCGCGCATTCGCGCTCGCCGAGGTGAACGGCGCGTTTCGACCGGATGCGTGAAGCGTGGCCCGGCAGGTGATCGTCTTCGGTTGACGCGAAGCTCGAGGGATGGCGACGAACCTCCCTCCACGATCGAAGCGCCCGCCCGGGTGCTCGCGATCGGCGCATCCGGACGGACGTCGAGCCACTTCGCGGAGCGGCGATCGCGGAAAGTCTCGCCGAGCGCGGCTCGGCGATCTCGCTCGTGGTGTGCACCGACGGCTGCACGCGCGGCCACAGGCGGCGACCTCGCCGAGCGCAGACGCCGCGAAGCCGGGCGGGCCGCCGGGTGCTCGGCGTCGGCGCCGCTCTTCCTCGGCTTCCGCGACGGCGACCTCATCGTGGACGACCACATCCGCAAGGCGCTGGTGCAGGAGATCCGGCGCGTCGGCCCGACGTCCTCTTGACGCACGATCCGACGACCTTCTGGAAGCAGCTCGACGGCGTCCATCGCCTCGGCCACAGCGACCATCGCGCCGCCGGCACGGGCGGCGCTCGACGCGATCATCCCCGCGCCGCGCTCAGTCCCGCATCCAGGCACTCGAGGCATGGGCTTGGAAGCCCTGGTTCGTGCTGGAGATCTGGCTCTTCGACACCAATCAGCCGGATCCACTTCGTCGACGTGCGGCCGATACTGTGCGGAAACGCGCCGCCGTCGCCTGTCACGTGAGCCAGAACCCGAGCGCGCTCCACGCCGAGGCCGAACGGCACGAAGGCGTCTCTGCGTCCGAGTCGGTCGGCTATCCCGCCGAAGGGCTTCCGGCGCGGCCGCGTGAGTCTTCTGAGTCGCCCACGGTGAGCCGCGTGCCCGGGGCGGCCTCGCTCGACGCGGCTCGCTCCTCCGCCGGTTCGATGTTCTCACTCGACGGCGGCGATGGCGTCGACGATGCCTTCGCCGTAGAGGCCGTCATCAAGTTCGCCGACGCGATCGCGAAGGCCGACGAGGAAAGGCCGCCGGTCAGAGCGCCTCGTGCCGCTGGCTGAACAACGGCGACGGCACGGCGACGGACCTGAACAGCGGGCTTCAGTGGGAGCTCAAGACCGACGACGGGAGCGTGCACGACAAGGACAACACGTACACCTGGAACACGGCGTCGCTCGGGACGACGCCGAACGGGACGGCGTTCACGGACGTTCCTGGGAACGCTCAACAACGGCGTGACGGCGGACGGCAGCACGACGCACTGGGCTGCTTCGCGGGCCACTGCGACTGGCGGCTGCCGACGATCGAGTGAGCTGCGTGGAATCCCGGGCGTTCAGGATTGACCGTCTCGTCGTTTTACTGGTCGTCGTCTACCTTATCGTCCCCCGCGATGCGGATCGCGATCGTCGAGGTGAGCTGGACGCGCCGTGGCGCTGCGTGAGGCGGCCGCCGATCAGGTCGGCCTGGTGCTCGACTGGCCTCGAGCTCGAGCTCTGGCGCGGCGACGGTACCCGAGGGGATCGTGCTCGGGCGGAGGCCGACCGACGCTGAGCCGCTACCTCGCCGCGGCCGAGCTCGAACCCTGGAGTGGGTCGTGTGGGAGCCCTCTCACCGACGCCTCCGCAGGTTGCGCCGAGCAGTGACGAGGAGCGCCAGGAGCGCGGCCACGAGTCCCAGCGAGGTGAGGCCGGGGACCCCGACTCCGCCGCCGGGGAGTTGGCCTCGGCGTGGGCGGCGGCAAGGAGTCGCGGTCGGCGGGGTCGGCGTCAACTGTCGCGGTGGGCGTCACCAGTGGCCGTACTCGCGCACGTCCCAGCCTGACCCGGAAGATTGCACTGCATCGACGGGTCGGTGCAGGCGGTGTCAGCAGCACACGGCTGTCGACGCAGAGGGTCGACGCGCACTGTAGCGCGGCGGCGCAGCTCGACCCGTTGGGTCGCAGGTTGGGGAGTAGCGGTTGGCGTGAGAGGCGTGGCGGCGGTGGGGGCGTTGGTCGGGGTCGCCGTGCTGGTAGGTCTCTGGCGTCGGCGTTGCGGCTGGCCGCGGTCAGCGTGAGTGTCGGGTGGGCGTCGGGCGTCGCGGTCGGCGTCGGCTGTTGAAGTGTGGGCATCGCGGTCGGGCGGTCGGCGTGCTCAGTCGGGCGTCGCGAGTTCGGGATGGGCGTGGTCGCGGTCGGGGTGGGCGTCAGAGTCGGGGCTGAAAGGCAAAGGGGGGTTGATACTCGGGATCGCAGCGAAGGTCTGGAACGGGTCGCATAGGAGCCTCGTTGCCACTTCCACAGAATCGGCCGGTGTCGTCGCACGCGCCGCCGGTGAACTGGCCGCAGTTGCCCGTCACGCAGACCTCGACTTCGCGCAGAAGGTCATCGACACGCAGCCGAGTCGGCCACGACCGCTGGCGGGACCCGCTCGCAGGTCGACGCCGCCCCGCAGGCTGATCCCGCCGAAGCAAACGCAGCAGTAGCCCTGGCGCCTGGGCATCCAGCGCGAACAGCGCGACGATGGCGCAAGCCGCGGCGCTATCCCGCCGAGGAGCGATCGCAACCACCGGATTCACGGTGGTCGACCGACATCGGCGCCGAGGTGCAGAGATGCGCGAGGAAGACGAATCTTCCCCACGGCCTCCGCGATGGGCGACTCACGCGCGGGTGCGCCGAGTTTCTGGGCTAGGGTCTCTCCCGCCGTCGCGGGAGGGTGCGGTGGTTTGGATTGGTGTTCGTGCAGGACCGGGGGTCCGCGACCTTCGACGGGATACGCACGCTGCGTCCTGGAATCGCTCGGCGCGCTCGAGGCGTCAAGCCATCTCGCTCCTGCGCAACGGTCTCTCACCTGGCCGCCACGGTTCACTAGACGTTCACTCCGGCGTACGAGCTGAGTGAAAGACCACCCAGGTAAAAGCGGCGATGAAGGCCGAGCACGGGATGGTCAGCACCCAGGCCCACACGATGCGACCGGCGACACCCCAGCGCACCGCCGAGGCGCTCGTCACCGAGCCGACGCCGACGATGGCGCCGGTGATGGTGTGCGTCGTCGACACCGGCACGCCGAGGTGCGTGGCGAGGAAGAGCGTGATCGCGCCGCCGGTCTCGGCGCAGAAGCCGCCGACCGGCTTGAGCTTCGTGATGCGCAGCCCCATCGTGCGGACGATGCGCCAGCCGCCGATCAGCGTGCCGAGGCCCATCGCCGCGTGGCAGGCCAGCACGACCCAGAGCGGCACGTAGAACGTCGTCGCCGAGGACGCCGTTCGGCGTAGAGCAGCACGGCGATGATGCCCATCGTCTTCTGGGCGTCGTTGCCGCCGTGGCCGAGGCTGTAGAGCGCCGCCGACACCAGCTGCCCGCGGCGGAACCAGCTGTCGACGCGCAGCCGGCGTGAAGCGCCGGAAGATCCAGAACACCGCCACCATCGAGCGCGAAGCCGAGCGCCAGGCCGAGGAGCGGCGAGAGCACGATCGAGACGCCGATCTTGGTGAGCCCGGCGGCGTCGAGGACGCTCGCGCCCGGCCTTGGCGACGGCGGCGCCGGCGAGGCCGCCGATGAGCGCGTGCGACGAGCTCGACGGGATGCCGAACCACCAGGTGATCAGGTCCCAGACGATGGCGCCGGCGAGCGCGGCGAAGACCACCGGCGTGTCGATCACGGCCGGGTCGACGACGCCGCTGCCGATGGTGTTGGCGACGTGCGTCTAGAAGACCAGGAAGGCGACGAAGTTGAAGAACGCCGCCCACAGCACGGCGTAGCGCGGCGAGAGCACGCGCGTCGAGACCGACCGTCGCGATCGAGTTCGCCGCGTCGTGGAAGCCGTTGACGAAGTCGAAGACCAGCGCCACCACGACGACGGTGGCGACGAGAGGCGTCATCGCTCAGGCGTGCTCGAGCACGACGCCCTCGATGACGTTGGCGACGTCCTCGCAGCGGTCGGTCGCGTTCTCCAGCGCCTCGTAGACCTCCTTCCACTTCGAGCACGAGGAGGGGATCCGGTCGCTCCGCGGAAGAGCTCGGCGAGGGCGCCGCGGAGGATCTCGTCGCCCTCGTTCTCGAGGCGGTTGACCTCGATGCAGGCCTCGAGGATCGACGTCGCGACTGCTTCATGTTCCGCAGCCCGCCGACCGCGATCGCGACCGTCTCGGTCGCTCGCACGAGGACGTCGGCGAGCGGCCGGCGCCGGCTGCGGTCATCTCGGTGAGCTCGTAGAGCATCACCGCGATCGCGGCCGACTCGATGTAGTCCATGACGTCGTCCATGCGGGTGATCAGCCGGTGGATGTCGTCGCGGTCGAAGCGGCGTGATGAACGTCTTGTGGAGGCGCTCGACGCACGAGTGCGTGATGACGTCGGTCTCGTGCTCGATCTCCTTGATGCGGGCCGGCGAGCGCCGGATGTTCTGACCGCCGCTGGACCAGCCGCCGCATCTCCTTGCGCGCCCTCGACCGTGAGCGCGGCATGGCGCTCGAAGAGGCCGAAGAAGTCCTCCTCCCGCGGGGAGCAGTCGGCGGAGCATGGCGCGGGCTTCTAACCTGCGCGCCGCCGAAAGGCAAGCTCACTCGCGGGCGTGCGCCGTCGTCGCCCGGCGCTCGCGCGGCGGCGGGCAGCGACGACTCGCACAGTGGTCCCTTGGCCGAGCGTGCTCTCGATCGTCGAGCCGTCCGCCGTGCCCCTGCACGATGTGTTTACACGATGGCGAGACCGAGGCCGGTTCCGCCCAGCTCGCGCGAGCGCGCCTTGTCGACGCGGAAGAAGCGCTCGGTGAGCCGGGGCAGGTCTGACTCCGGGATCCCGATCCCCGTATCTGCGATGGTGAGATCGACGGCGGGAAGGCCCGGAGATCGTCGCGGAACCGGCGCGGATCGTGATCCGCCCGCCTTCAGGAGTGTATTTGACGGCGTTGTCGATCAGGTTGATGAGCACCTGGCGAAGGCGATCGGGTCCGCCTGCACGAGGGCAGATCGGCGGGTACCGCGGTGGTCATCGCTGAGCCGCGCTGAGCCGTGCGGTCGGCCAGCATCTGCACGACGTCGTCGAGGGCGGGGGCGACGGCGACGCACGCGCCGGTGCAGAGGGCGTGCGGCCGAACTCGAGATCGGACGAGCGGAGCAGGTCGTCGATCAGGCGACCGAGCCGTTCCGGAATGGCGGTCGATGATCTGGAGGAAGCTGAGCACGGTGTCGCGGCTCTCGCCGGCCCGGCCCGAGCAGCGTTTCGGCATAGCCCTTGATGGCGGTGAGCGGCGTGCGCAGCTCAGTGCGAGTACGTTGGCGATGAAGTCGCGCCGAACCGTCTCGAGGCGACGCAGCTCGGAGACGTCGTGCAGCACGCGGACGAGTCCGAACGGGATGCCGTGCGCGGCGCTGAGCGCGCGCCGTTGACCTGCAACCAGCGGCACTCTGCCCGGGCACGCTCAGCGCAGACCTCGCGCGAGACCACCGCATCCCCGGTGACGAGGCGGCGGGGAATCTCCAGCGAACGCTGGGCTCGCGGACCAGCTCGATGAGCGGCCGTCCGGAGCTCGACGGCCCGGTGGCACAGCGCGAGGAGCTCGCGGGCCCGGGCGTTCAGGAGCACCACGCGGCCATCGAGGTCGGTGACGAGCACGCCCTCGACCATGCCGCGCAGGATCGCCTCGAGCCGCTCGCTCGACGCGCATGGCCCCGAGCGTCACCTGGATGTTGCTCGCCATCTCGGCGAGCTGGGCCTCCAGCACGCCGAGATCGTCCGCTCCGCTCGCTGCCCATCGGGGTGTGGAAGCCCCCGTCGCCAGCGCCGCGGCGAAGCTGACCATGCGCTGCACGCGACGGCGCATCGGCGCTCGATACGAGCCACGCGACGCCGAGGCCGAGGGCGACCGCGCGGTGGCGAGCGCCGTCGCGACCGGGTGCGTAGTCGCAGCAGGTGCTCCGGAGACGGAGCTGGATCGGGACGGCGATGCGGATGACCCGCCGCCCGCCCTCGCGCTCATCGGGCCGTGCCGCGTAGAGGAGCCGGCGATCGAGGGTCGCGCTCCAGCGGACGGCGTGTCCGGCTCCGGTCTGCAAGGCGGCTCGCACCTCGGGGCGATCGCTGTGGCTCTCGAGCGGCGTCGCGTGCGGCGTCGACTCCCCGAGCACCACGCCATCCGGCTGCGATGACCGTGAGGCGCGCGCGTCAGCCGGTCGGCGACGCGCGGCCGCGGCGCGATCGAGCTCAGCCCCGTGGCCCATGGCAGCACCGCGGCAGTCTCGCGTGTCTCGCCGTCGAGGCGGGCGACGGGGTCGCGATCTGGTCCTGGTCGAGCGTCCATACCAGCCATGGGACCGGCAACGAGCGAGGGTGCCGAATGACCGCCGCAACCGCCGGAAGCAGGAAGCGCCAGGCGACCCGGGCCCGCACGACCTGCATCGGGCGGCAGGCGCTCCATCCAGCGGCCGAACCTCATCGCGGGGATAGGCTCGAGCGGAGCCCCTCTCTGCGGGGCGAGGCTTTCGCATCGCGGCTGGGACGACCTCGGTTCCTGGCAGGTCGCGGGGAGGACGGAAGGCTCCGCGCGTGACACGGTTCGGTCACGGGATCGCCGAGTCGCATCCGCTCATAGCGCGGAAAGCCGGCGGTTGGACGGGGACGGATGCAGCCGTGGGAGGCTGCCTGGCGAGGCACGGCGCCCTCGTGAAGGCCCATGTCCGAACCGGACAGGCGCATGAAGTACGGCATATCTGCGGGATAGAGCGTGGAACGCCAGCGGCGATGCTTGCTCTTCGTGATCCGCGTACTCGCCGGGCGGCGTTCGAAAGCCCGGCTTCCCCCGTCCGAGATCCCTGGTCTTCAAAAGGTGGCCTTGCCACTCTCGTAGAGCGTGGCCTGCTGGTCGAGGCGGGGGCGACGATCCGCCACGCGCGCGCGTGGCCTCCTCCGGGTCGCGTCCCAGCAGCATCACGTCATCGTGATGTCGCGCGTCGATCGGCGGCCATGCCGAGGGGATACTTTGTCAGCCTGCGTGTCGGGCGCACGGACGCTCCGCGCGCGAGCAGCAATCGGGTCATCTCGCGGTCGCCGCGCAGCACCGCGACCATGAGCGGCTTCTGAGCGCCCTCGTCCCGCGTGAGGTAGTACCGCGCGTGCTTCCCGGGAACAGGGCGAGGAACTCTCCGATGGGGACGGCGCCAGCTCGGCATCGACCGCCGCTCCCGCATCCAGCAGCGCCGCCGCGATCTCGACGCGTCCGAGCGCGACGGCGAGAGGAGGAGCGGCTGCCCGCTTCACCCGCGACGGCGCGGTCGGCGTCGGCTCCATGGGCGAGCAGAAGCACGACCATGTTCTTCCTGCCGTCGCGAATCGCCTGCTCGAGCAGCGATCGATCCGGACCCGCCAGGATCCACCTGCGTCGTCGCGCCGCTTCGAGGAGCGCACGGACCATCGGCTCGTCGTTGCGCGACACGGCGTGCGCCAGCGCCGTGAGCCCGTCGGTGTCGGCGACGTCGGCGGGATGCCGAGCCCGAGCAGCGGCGGTTCATCTTCGCGACGTCGCCGGAGAGCGCGACCTGCACGGCTGCCGGACGCTGCTCGGGACCGATCCGGACGCGGGCGTCGGCGCCGTGTGCGAGGAGCACCCGCGCGACCTCGGGTGACCCTCTTCGGGGCTCGAGACAGCGGCGGGCCCGTCGTCCTGGATCATCGACGTCGAGGCCCTCGGCGACGAGAAGGCTGCGGCGCGCGGGGCGCCACTTGCCGCGGCGTCGTGCAGCGCGGTGTCGCCGTCGGCACTCCGGATGCGGAGGTCGGCGCCCGACGCGCAGGAGTGCGAGCAGCTCGACGTCGTCCGATGCGACTCGCGACGTGGACCGCCGGTGGAATGGTCCGTGAGCGGAAGTCCGCGCCCGCCAGCAGCGCGAAGAGGTGCGCGCGGGGGATCGCGGTCTCCGCGGTCAACGCGGCCAGCCTCCCGCCATCGTCAGCAGGACTGCCCCCGCCGCCCACCGAGGGTCCGATGCGCGTCACGAGCCCGCAGTTTGGCCCCATTCGCGCCCCATTCAAATGAATCAGTCGCGATGGGCGCCGTGCGATCCCGCGCGGCTTTGTCACTGACGTCGGCACTCTTGCTCGAGATCAGGCGCAGGTCAAGCTCTTCATGAGCTGGATTGCGACAGATCGAGCGGCCCACCGGCGCGAGCGGGAAATGCTCACCAGAACAACGCCACTCGAACACCCGAGCTTGACATCGAAAGCTTGCCGACCCAGGATGGCGCGCCTCGCCGCTGCAAGGACGATCCTCTGAAGGCAGAGCAGCGAGCGCAGTCAGGAGCCTCTCCATGGAACGCTTGCCCCGCACAAGAGTCCACGCTTCGTCGGTTTCGCTCGTCGCAGTCGCGGCCATCCTCGCTGCACCCTCTGCCCGGCCGCGCCCGGGCCATCACCGAGATCATCGATTCCACGGGCGATGGCGTGAACCCGCTCGACCTTCCTTTCGGCTGGCGCTGGACCGCCGTCTGGGCTGCGGTCTACGTCACGGGCAGCGGAAGCGACAACGTGTTCGGCGTCGAGGTGTCGGTGATGTCCGAAATCATCGACTCGACCGGCGATGGGAGTAACCCACTTGATGGTTCCGCGGGCGTCCGCCGTCGACCACGGCGGCAAGGTCTACATCGCGGGCGGGAACGGTAACAACCTCTTCCGCATCAAGGTCGGCGGAGCGATCGACGAGCTGATCGATGCGACAGGCGATGGGACGAATCCGCTGACCGCTCCCATCGCCACCGTCGCGCCTGCAAAGACTCGAGCCGTCGTGGCCGGCCTCGCCAGCTCCAACGCATTCGAGATCGTCTCGAGCTCTAATATCTCGCAGATCATCGATGGCACCGGCGATGGCGTGAACGCGCTCCTCGGGGCCAGCGACGTCGCCGCCGACGCCGACAGGAATGTGGCCGTGACGGGAGCTGGTAGCCGCATAACGCCTTCAAGATCGACCCGGGCGGCACGATCACCCAGATCATCGACTCCTCGGGCGACGGCGTGAACGCGCTTTCCGGCGTGGCAGCCCATCGCTGTGGACATGGCGACAGCATCCTACGCCGGCCGGCAGCGCGGCGGTAGCGCCTTCAAAATCGAGCCGGGTGGGACGATTACGGAGATCATCGACGCGAGCGGCGACGGCGTGAACGCTCTCGACCAGCCCTTCGGCATCGCCGTGGACGAGGGCAGTCTACGTGTCGGGCGCCCTGAGCGACAACGTCTTCCGGATCGCGCCCGCGGGCGGATCCTCCAGGTCATCGACGTCCGGCGACGGGTGAGATCCCTCGATGAGCCGAGGTCTCTGGCAGCGGACGACACGGGGCGATCTACGTCGGCGGTGCCGCGAGCGGCAACGTCTTCCGCGTGCGCATGGGACGGCGCATCCTCGGCAAGTTGGTCGTCAGGAACCCCTTGCCGGAGCAGGGCAGGCCATCGAGGAGCCTCTCGCCGCTCGGTGGTCGCGTTGGGCAAGCAGAATTCCCAGGCGAGGCTCACCACCATTGACGGCGGGCGGCGCCAAGCTTCGCGTCAAGATCAACGGGACGGTCTCCTCGGATGAGACCTACATGCTCGCCGCGGGCGGCTGGGGCCGCGATCTCGGGCGGGTTTTAAGTTTTGGAGAACACCGACTCGGCCCACGCAGCCGAAGACGGTCCGAACCGTGGTCATCAAGGCGACCGGGAGCAAGCTGCTCCTGAAGGTCGTCATGAAGGGAATGCTGGACGACCTCGACGTGCTGCCGGCAGGCACGGCTGCCGCCGCCGCCCACGGTGACGGGGGACCTGATGGGCGGCGCCGTGGCGCTGGGCGGAACTGGGAGCGGGCGGCAGCATCTTTACCTGCTTCGAGCTGGGCGGAACCTCGGGCGGCGAGGTGAAGGCAGACAACGCAGAGCTTGCCAAGCTCGTCGCAACCGGAGCGCCCCTGCCGCGCTCGACAGTCCCGACTGCGTCAGCTGAACCCGTAGAGCGGCTGCGCTCGATCGGCGGGACGCCGCCTCACGGAGGTCGGCCGTCTTCGGTCGGCGTGCTGGGACACGCTGGCTGCCGCCGCTCTGTCAGCAGAGTAGGTTCGGCCCCCGCCGCGAAGAGAGACGAGGCTTCATCGGAAGGGCCTACGTCCGCGCCAGCGATAACCGCTCGATCCCGCCTGAGCGACTGCGCGCGCGGAACGGCGGTGGGCGCCGTTTCGGGTGTGCCGCGTGCCCCCGGGTCAGAACACGACGGGGTCGAGGAAGGCACCGCTCGGCGACCCGGGGGAATGGGGCAGGCGAGCGGCGCGTCCGGCGCCCGTGCGTGCGACCTTCCGATCCGTGTTGTGCTTGTCGTTGCTGCCGAAGGACGCGCAGTAGCGCTTCGACGTCGACCCTGACCTCGAGGATCACGGCGACCTCGCCGCTGAAGGGAGGCGTGAGACCCGAGAAGTTCTTGCACACCGCCTTCAGGATCTTCGGACCGACGCGGACTCTTCGTATCACCGTCGTCGCCCACGTCCTTGCCCGTGTACTTGAATCCGGGTGGGCGAGCAGCGGCTTCCAGCCGCCGGCCGGCAGCGAGAACGTCACGCTCCCCGCCCGTTCCAAGAGTGTCGAAGACCTGCAACGTCGCCCCTCACGGTCGGATCGTTGCTCGGATCGGGAAGGTCGAAGCTGGTCGGGGTCTTGGCGATGAACGTCAGCTTCTTTAACCACGCCCGACTTCAGGTTGATTGCCACTTTGCGGCCGCGAACCAGCTCGTCCGGCTCGTCGGTCGCGCCGAGTCGGCCAAGCAACCGCGAGGAAGAGGAAGGTGACTGCCACCACGCCGACGGTGACGGGTCGCTCCATGGTCCACCTCCGCCCGACACTGTGGGCCTCTTTCGCTTGCGGGCGGACGATGTTGCGCGCACTCGGATCGGATTGTCAAGAATCTATTTTGCCGGCGCCTCATTTCGAATGAAATCAGCATCAATATAAATCATTCGCGGATAGCAGCGACAAGGGGCTGATTTGACACTATCGCCCCTCTCGGACTCGAGAGTTTCTCATCAGGGGCGTGGATTGACGGCTCGAGGGCCACATGACGGCCTGCGAGAGGGCTCGCTCTCGCACGGGCCAACGAGACCGCCAAACAAGGGAGCTATAGGAGGCTGCGCCATGACGACCGGAGCGCTCGACGGCGACGCAGCGCCCGGCTGGCGCGATCGCCCGAGCGGCGCTGACGCTGCTGTACGGACGTCGGCACCTACCTCTTCTTCTTCGGCACGTTTCTCTTACCTGATCGGCTTCGTCGGGAACTGGGTCGTGCCGAAGGGCATCGACGACGGCACACCTGCCGCATCCACCGGTGCGGCCGTCGCCGCCAGCGTCCTGCTTCTCGGCCTGTTCGCCGTGCAGCACACGATCATGGCGCGCCCCGCCTTCAAGGAGATCTGGACGCGCTGGGTGCCGTGGCACGTCGAGCGCAGCACGTTCGTCCCTGCTCTCGACCGCGATCCTTGCGCTCATGGCTTGGCAGTGGCGCCCGCTGCCCGAGCCCGTGTGGCGGATCGAGAGCCCGCCTCGCGGCGCTCCTCGTCAGGCCTGTCGCTCGCAGGGTGGGGGATCGTGCTCGTGTCGACGTTCCTCATCGACCACTTCGAGCTCTTCGGGCTCAAGCAGACCGTCTCGTACGCGATGGGGCGCCCGCATCGAACCTCCGAGGTTCAGGAGCGCCTCTTCTATCGCTGGGTGCGCCACCCGCTGATGCTCGGCTTCCTGATCGCCTTCTGGGCGACGCCGGCGATGAGCCAGGGACACCTGCTCTTCGCCGCTCGTGACGACCGCGTACATTCTGGTCGCCATCCAGATCGAGGAGCGTACGCTCGTGCACCTGCACGGGGATCAGTACCGGGACTACCAGAGACGCGTCTCGATGCTCCTCCCGTTCGGCCGCCGGCAGCAAGGCGGGGCGTGGCGCACCATTCAGTCAGGCCTTGCCCCTGAGTCGAAGACCGTCGGAGTGATCGTCCGCTCCAGCAGCACCGGTGGCGCGACGGTCGATCCCGCGAAGGCGTCGCTCAGAGCCCTTGCCCGAAGCGCGAATTCGGTACTCACTACGATCCGGTGCGCGGGCTCGACGACCTCCTGCTGCTGGCCGACAGCTACAAGGTCTCACACTGGCTGCAGTACCCACCCGGTACCGAGCGGGTCTACTCGTACTTCCGAGTCGCGCGGCGGGGAGTACTCCGACACGGTCTTCTTCGGCCTCAGTACGCGTGCTGCGCGAGCGCTTAACGGCGGAGCGGTCGTGACTCGCGATCGCATCGACGAGGCCGAGCGCTTGCTCGCCGCTGCATCTGGGCGACGCGCGCATCTTCAACCGCGCCGGCTGGCAGCATCGTCGATCGCCACCGCTGGGCGGCTGCCGGTGTCGATCCGGGCCGTTCCCGAAGGGCACGGGTGGTGCCGAGCGGCAAGCGTATCACTCATGACCGTCGAGAACACCGATCCGTCCTGCTTCTGGCTCACGAGCTATCTCGAGACCTTGCTGGTGCAGACGTGGTACCCGGCGACGGTCGCGACCCAGTCGCGCGAGATGAAAGCGCATTCTTCTCCGCTACCTCGAGGACACGGGGGATCCACTGCGGCTGGTGGCGTTCAAGCTCCACGACTTCGGCTTTCGCGGAGTCTCGTCCGGTGGAGAGGCGCTGCGCTCGGCGGCGCCGCTCCACCTCGATCCCAGCTTCGCCGGGACCGACACGCTGCCGGCGCTCGCGGTTCGCAGCGCGGGGATCTACGGGAGGAGATGGCTGGCTTCTCGATCCCGGCCGCCGAGCACAGCACCATGACCCGCCTGGGGCACGCGAAGGCGAAGGCGGCGGCGATGCGCAACGTCCTCACGCACCGGTTTCCCACCGGGACCGTCGCCTGCGTGAGCGGTCCTGCACGACGTCTTCCGCGCCTGCGCGGGAGGTCTGGGGAGGCAGAGCTGCGCGGCGAGGTGCTCGCTCGCGACGGTACCTGGTGGTACGGCCCGATTCCGGGAGACCCTCCCTCGGTGGTGGTGCGCGTGCTCCGAGACTC